>Ga0116227_10004654_pt1 | contig 29637 bp, 18 predicted proteins | sample S1TSphgellanicum_FD_89693 | JGI IMG/M metagenome (GOLD analysis project Ga0116227, IMG submission 89693) | Host-associated microbial communities from peat moss isolated from Minnesota, USA - S1T2_Fb - Sphagnum magellanicum MG | ecosystem: Host-associated > Plants > Peat moss > Unclassified... | reverse complement strand
AATCGTGACATGGTATATGTATTTGTGCTGATGCCTCGCGGCTCGTCAGCGGTAGTTCGCAATTTCTTTTGCAGATAAGGGCTCCGGGCTTTGATCCGGATGCAGGGGATCGTAGTAATACAAACCATCCTTTTGGTACAATTTGATCTGCGCTTTTACCCGCTCGTGAAATTGATTTAAATTCTTCTGATTGTCATTCGTCCAACCCACTTCGGCCAAAGCTGTAATTCGCGGGAAGAGCATATATTGGAGTTTGGCTTTAGTGGTGATGTATTCCGTCCACAGGGCGGCCTGTACACCTAATATTTGTTTTTGCTGCACTTTACTTACCGGTAAGCTATCAATTGTAAATTTATATAGCCTATCCAGCGGTACAAAAGCGCCCTGCCATTTGCGGCCTAAACGTTGCGTTCCATCCTGCATAAAATCAAAATAGAATGGCAATCGGGGGCAAAGTACTGTTGAAAAACCTTTGTCTAAAGCTTTTTTCAATTGCTGAGGCTTATCATGTCGCCACCAAAAAATAATGGTTTTGTTGGTAGGTAGGTCGCTGTCGGCAGCCTCATCCCAAAGTAGTAATTTATTGTTTAGTTTAAACAAGGTATCGGCCATGCGTTTGGTGAAATAATGTTCTACAGCTAATACATCAGGCAATTTATTTTGCTGCATCAGCTTTTGAATACTGGCATCGGTTTTCCATTTCTCGTTGCCAAAACTCACCTCATCGCCGCCAAGGTGCACCATTTGCGATGGGAAAAGCGCATCAGTTTCTTTTAATATTTTGCTGAGGTAAGTGTAGGTAGTGTCCAAACCAGGATTAAAAGTAAACTCCGGATGAGCCATTGAGCCACCACCGCTAAATGCAGGGTAAGCCTTGTTGGCCGCCGTAGCATGGCCGGGCATATCAATTTCAGGTATTACATCAATAAAACGCTCACGGGCATAGGCTATGATCTCTTTAATATCCTCTTGTGTGTAATATTGGGCAGGAGATTGCTTATCCGAAAAAGAACCTACTCCCCCTATAATGGTCAGCATAGGGTGTGCTTTAATTTCCATCCGCCATGCAGGCTCGTCGGTTAAATGCCAGTGAAATTTATTGAGTTTGTAAAAAGCCATCCAATCCAAAATTTCTTTAGCGGTTTGCTTCCCCCAAAAATGACGTGATTCATCCAGCAGAAACCCGCGCCAGGCGTAACGTGGTTCGTCTTTAATAGTCCAGCAACTTATCGCGATACTACTGCCTTTCACAGTTCCCAACCGTGCTAACTGAATTAAAGAGCTTATCCCATAAAATAACCCGTGAGCCGTTGCCGAAGTTATTTTAATTCCAGATGGTTTGATATCAAGTGTGTAAGCTTCGGGGTTTGCTTGTTTTATCTTATTATCAATCACCAAAATAATAGCAGGGCTATTAGCCTTAGTTTGAATGCTTAACGTTAAGCCTGTAGTTTTAAGCAATTGCTGTTGCAGATAAGTACCATTCGCATCTGTTTCTGCGCTTAAAATTATAGGTGTATCGCTGTTTAAAATAAAGCTACCCGCAACACTTTGCACTTGGTTGGGCATAGGTACAATTGGGCATTGTTGTGCTATCGAGTTTAAACTCAAAACCACTAAAAAGGTAATAAGTAAATTCTTCATGTTTAGGGTTGTGTGTTATTCAGTTTCAACAATTCGGTACCTGCCAGTAAAAATGCACCTACGCCGTAAACTTCAGTATTATCGGGGCTCACCTTTTCGGGGGCCGCACCAATGGGTTGCACATAACCCAGTTTACCATCCGCATGTACCGATGTGGTTAGCGCAGTCCAGGCCTTTTCAACTATTGGATAGTATTCTTTGTAAGATAACAGTTTTTGATTGATGCCCCATGTTAAAGCATAGCAAAAGAAACCTGTACCACTGGTTTCTTTACTAGGGTAGCTATCCGGGTCTAACAAACTAGCGTGCCATGTGCCATCGGCAGTTTGCAGTTTGGCAATAGCCGCGGCCATTTGCTTAAACTGTTTAATAAATTTAACCCTGTCGGGATGGTTGGCCGGCATTACTTTGAGCAGGTTAACCATACCGCCCATTACCCAGCCATTGCCCCGGCTCCAGAAAACGTTTTTACCATTTTTCTCCTTTTGAGCAAAATAGCGGCTATCCCTAAAAAACAGGTGATGATTTTTACTGTAGAGATAATCGCTGGTTTTCCACCAGAGTTTACAGGCCTCGTCCAGATATTTCTGATCACCGGTTGCTTCGGTTAAAAAACCTAAGGCAGGCGGTGCCATAAACAAGGCATCACACCAGGCCCACTCACGCAGGTAGATATTATTAATCCATAACAATGGTTCGGTATGTGGCAAGGTTACTAAGGTATCGGCCAATGATTTGAAATCGGCTATATAAAGCGGACTCTTATACTTTTGGTATAGTTTGGAATATAACTGACCGATGCAATAATCATCGGCAAAGTGGCGATGCTTGCCTATTTGCCATTGGTTGTCGTTGCCAATCTTGAGCAGCTTTTGATAATAAACGTCATCATTTGCAATTTTGGCCCATGCTGCCATACCAATATATAAGGCACCATTGGTCCAGTCTTTTTGCTCAAATTTAAAGCCGTTGGTTTCAATATCTTTCCATTGCCAATCGGCTACCTTTTTCATATATTGCATTACACTATCCGGCGAGGTGCTTTTTTTAGATATAGTCTCTTTGGCGTAAGTGCTAAATGCAAGCAATATCCCGATAGTCATAAACAAACCGCGCAATTTTAGTGCTGTATATTTTGTATTCATGTTGTTATTATTTGGAATGGGCGATAGCAAAATCTTTAACCGCTTTAAACCAACCTTCATTTTCATCTATGTAAAGTTTTTTACCGTTCGCGTCGCGGGTACTGCTGCTGGTCCATATCAGGCATCCATTCGCCCCTAATTCATATAGCGTTTGCAGGCGGAACATCATTTCATCATAAGTTAGCAGGGTTGTTAAACCTTTCTCTTTACTGGTAACTTCGGGCGTTATGTATGGTATTATTTTTTTGCTGAGATAACCATATTTACGACAAGCATCAATACTATAAGCGGCTGCTTTTTTCCAGTCGTTACCATCCGTATTTTTATAGTTGTACAACGATGGGCTAAAATAATCAACTGCGGCAGCCACACTTGCGTAGGCTTTATTCCACTTATCATAACGTGATATTTTATCATCGTACCCATAAGTGTTTTGTGGAACGGTGGCATACAAACCAATCTTCGATTGCTTATTCGTTTTCCTGAAGATTTGAACAGCCTCGAGTATTCGTTTCGGAGTTCTTAACGTATCAAATCTTTTCCACTCTTCTAAGTCAAGCGAAACCAAAATATCAGGTTCCTGCAATGCCCTGGCAGCTAACGAATCTGTTTTATGAATATTTACAATGCCATTAGCTTTATCCCCAGCAGGGAAATCAAGCATTTTCCGTTCGTAGATCAGATCATATTTCCTGATCCCAAAACGGGCTTGGTAAGCTTGCAGCTCTTTATAGCTGGCATTAACAGGGCTGCCATTTTGCATATATCCGCCATACACAATAAAACCGTACACATTAAACGGATGTTTAGCTTGCTGTGCCGAGGCGTTAAAACAGAGCGCCACGAACACTAATAATAACCTTGCTGATAATTTCATATTTACTGGGCAGGTTTAAAAGTTACTGTTACTGTGCCTTCTTCGGCAGCATCAAGAGTGATACCTATTCTTGTAAACTTAGGCGAGTTCTCTTCTATCGTTTCTGATCTTACTTTAAAGCCACCTTTTGCTTTGATGATGGCTATCATTTTTTCATTAGCCCCGGTAAATTCTATCTGGTTGGGCGTTATCTGTTTCCATTGCGCGCGGGTAGTAAAAGCAAGTTCAAACGACTGGCTGCTTTTAAAAGCATAGTCATCTTTAACAGTTAACGCCCCTGCATCATCACGGTTATAAGTAAAGGTGCGCACTAATTTGTTTAATCCGGCTACCGGGTAGGCCGACGAAATATCCATCGTAAACTCATCCTGCTTGTCAGTAAAATTAGTGCTCAGTATTTTGGCATGGGCCTGTGCGCCCTCCTGCTGCTGTACCCCGGCCACCAACGGAACAGGGTGACCATATGATGCCAGCGATTTATAAGAGTAACGCTCGGCACTAAAAGTTTTAGCGGTATAAGTGAACGGGCCACCAGGATCCCCCATTAACATTTCATCGCCAACTACTACGCTAAACGACCCCACATCGTTATGGTTATGGATCTCGTTATTATTACCCCCTTTTAAGGCTGCACCTAGTTTGCCTTTAGAGCTTGCCGTTGGGCGTTCTATCAATACACCTGCCTCTTTAAAATAAGAACGTATCCCTGGTGCTAAACACGATGCGTTGGTACTAACATTGCTTTTTGATGCCGAATTAGGGAATGTATGCATCACATCATCAATCAAATTAGCGGTAGCGCCTGCAAATGTTAAATTATCATATTGTTTTAAACCCAAACCGAGGTTGCGACTGCAATACCAAAGAATTGCTGCCGGAGCCTTTAAACCCATATGGCAATCGGCAATGGTGGGGAAAACATTATTGATGATCTCCAAATTAGGGGCATAGGCAGCAATTCTTTTTATTTTAGGATCAGCAAACAGATCGATGGTGCCATTAGTGGCCTGTAATATATTTTCGCGTAGTAAAATGTAATGCCCAAAACCATAGCTATAGTAACCCAGGCCTTCGGTACAATAACCTTCATCGGTAAAACCTGCAATACTGTTTTTAGAGTACCTTTCGGCGATGGCTACAAACTTGGCACGCTCCTGCTTATCTGGAATAGCTGCCAAGGCCGCTCCGGTGACACCAGCCAAACAAACCGAATTCCAATTGTTAATTACCGTGAGCCAGTAATGATCTTTGTTACCAGTAGCTATTGATTTAAGTACCGGAGCAAACACATGCTTATCCAATTGCTTCAAAACATCAGTACGCAATTGCGGGCTCAATTTATCATCTAATAAATAAATGGCCTGGGCAATACCATGTGCTAAACCAGCCGCTCCCAGGTCAACAGTATAATTACGACCTTCAATATTCTGCTTACCCCTATCATGCGCCGGTAACGACCATGATTTTTGATGAATCAGCTCAGTTAAAACCATTTGTATGGTTGGAATAAACCTGCCCTTGTTTTCTATACATTCGGCCCATACCAATGGCGATAACCAGGCTATGCGGTTACCTATCATCTTTTCCCCTTCGGTTCGGCTGCCCTTTGTAAAGTACAGCATATACAAGTCATCGCTCCACGCCGGGAAAGTTTGGTTTAAATACCCTTCGGCTGTTTTTATTGTTTTGGCATATTTGACATCGCTATAAAGCTTATTCCAAACCGAACGGTTATGGTAATTATCACCAAAGCCTTTGGGCAAATTGGGTAGCATAGTAGTTATTGTTGCTACCCGTTGCATATCTAATGGGGCCATAGGCGCAACAGGTTTAGTAACCTCTGCACTATCTTCTATAACATTTGCTTTCGCCTTGTTTAAAGTTAGCAAAGCCATTAAACCTAATACAATTATTCGTTTATTCATTAGCACTATTCTCTTATTCTCAGTTATTCTTTATCAGTGTGTAATGGTTACCGGTATGGTTTTAATAATGGCGCTGGCACCATCGGCTGTGTTATTTGATGCTACAAACACACTGTTAAATGCTCCTGCCGAGGCGTAGTTATATTGATAAGATGACAAGCGCGATGATATTATCTTTAAGTTAATACCAGCATCGGGCGTAACCCTTGTCAAATCAATTGGGCCCATAATTGCCCATGCTTCGGCACCCGCAGTAGCTAAAGATGCTGTGGTTGCACCGGTTATCACCAAGGATGTTTTATCGGTAAAAACCCAGGCGTATTTATTGGCATTTTTAGCCAAATCATATGATACAGCCCATCCCGGCCCGTAAGTAGCGTTGCCATAGTTGGTGAATGATGTGGTTGGTGCGTTTAAATTGGCAATGGTATAAGTAGTACCGTCGGCTAAAACATTATTAACCGATAGCGCGCTGATTGTCCATTTGTTTTGAGTGCTTCCTGCTGCAGCGATATATTTGAATGCGATATAAACAGGTTGGCCCTTAGATAAGTCTGACAGATCGATAACGCCCGAAGCAACCGCCGTTGCCGCACCTGTTGATAAGGTAGCACGGTTGGTGATGTCCGTCCAGGTAGCCGTGGCGATATTGGCGTTTGTTGCGGCAGTATCCCGCACAAGCGCGCCATAAACCGTATTGGTTACTACGCCTTTAAAATCAGTGGAAACCAAGACCTGTAATGAGTTAGCCTGCGTACCTGTTGCCCGTAAACTGCTGAACTGCAAATTAGGCGTACCTGCGGCAGTGGCGCGGGTAGCAAACTCATAGCGTTTGCCAACCTCGCCAGAGAAGAAGGTAATAATATCCGGGTTACCCGTAAACGCGAATTTAACGGTATCCTTTAGAGCGAATTTGTTACTTGCCGTGCCGCTTAATGTGGTACTGGTTACATCAAAATCAACCGGTTTAACTTCGTTTTTTTTGCTGCAGCCTATGCCTGCCAACAATAATGCCGGTATGGCGAAATATTTAATGGGTATGATAGTTTTCATTTTAGGATTTCTTTTTTAATGATCAGGCTGTTTACCAGCCTGGGTTTTGTGTTGCAGCATTGTTAACTGAAATCTCTGAAGCCGGTATTGGGAACAACAGGTTACGGCTGGTGATATTTGAACCCGCCAAAGCGCTATAAGCAAATGTTGTTCCGGCATTGGCTTTCATATCTGCCGACAAGTTGTTCATTGTTGATACCCAGATTCCCCAACGGATGAGATCTGGTTTGCGCAACGATTCATAACATAACTCACGGGCACGCTCATCCTGCACCGCAGCGAAAAAGGTATCCTTAGTTAATCCTGCAAGGTCAACTGTTGATGTAGCGATTGTAACCGTGGCGGTAGCTCTTAATCCCGCATAGGTAAACACCGCGCCTGTAGTGGCTGCTGCCGATGCGCCTGATGTTTGTGTAGGCCCGGTAGCTGTAGATGTACCTGCAGTGGTAACGGTGTATAAATTATTGCCGTTAAACACTTGTGTGCCCACATTGTAAGCAACGCCGGTTGCCCACTGTGTACCTATAACCACTGTTGGCGCGCTGGTATAACCGCCGCCTGGATTTAGAATAGCGATTGACGTTACCTTACCCGTTGTGGTAGATACTGTAGCCATACCTATAGCGCCTGTACCACCGCCACCTGTAAACGTGATAGGAATATTAGGTGATGTACCTAAGTAACCTGTATTACCGGCTGTAGCCAGCGTTAAAGTATTTAAAACACTCACAGTAGCAACTGGTGTGGTTGCCGGTAAACCAAAGGCCCTGCGCCTAACCTGGTTAATGGCATCATAAGCAATGGTGGTTGGGCCATGAAGGTGATTTTCGGCTTCGGCTATCATCAGCAATACATCCGCATAACGTAATATCGGGAAGTTAATGGGTGTACTGTTTTTAGATTTAACCGGTGATAATTCATACTCCCTGCGGAACTTACCCGCGTTACGGTTATAAATTTGTGCCGAAGTTAAATAGCTGTATGATACTGGTGTAGTAGCGCTGTTATAAGTAAACTGAGCAATATCCCAGTCACGGCGCAAATCACCAGGTGAATACAAATTGTAAAGTTTTGCTGTGGTATTTACAAATGCGTAGCTATAACCAATAGCATCATAATTTACAGATAAGGCGATTCCATTAGTATTACCCAAACGGTTTACGTTGCCCAAGCCATCGGCACCGGTACCTTTGTTCTCTACTTCCCACATACTTTCCTTAACATCGTACAGATCCTGATGAAGGTTGATAAATATTTGGCGGTAATTACTATTGAGGCTATGCTCTCCCGATGACTGCACTTTTTGCGCCCAGGCCAAAGCATCGGCATATTTAGATTCATCGTTTAATGGGTAGCCGGCCATGGTTAAGCAAACTCTGGCCAATATACCTTCAACCACTGTTTTTGATACATGCCCGCCATAACCAATTGCAGTAGCTGTATTTACTTTACCTTCGGCAGCCTGCATATCGCTTAATATTTGGGCGTAAACCTGCTTAGCTGGTGTGCGCGGAACATTTACATCTGTTACCGATGGTGTTGGTACAGTTTTTAATGGTACATCGCCAAAGTTTGTCACTAACAAAAAGTAATAATAACCTCTTAAAAACATAGCCTCGCCCAATATTACCTGGCGCTTGGTTTCGTCCATTTTAGCAATGTTGATGTTTTGGATAAGTGTATTGGCACGTTCAACGCCGATATATAACTGGCTCCAAAAGTTGTTAAGGTCGCTGTTGCCATAGTCAAAATTGTAAACCATAATACCGGTTGTTTGTGCCGATCGGGCGTAAAAACCTTCATCGGTACTTGCACCTAACTGATCGAATAGGTTATCACCATAAATACCCGCGCTGGCCAACGGTTGGTAAACTCCGGCTAAGGCGCTATTCAGTTTGGTTTCGGTATTATAGTATTCAGTTGGAACTAATGAATCGGTTGGAACGGTATCCAGAAATTTTTTGCACGAAACCATACTTAAACTAAGCACAGTTAATAGCGTGTATAATATACGTTTCATGTATGTTTAGTTTTGATGTTAAAAAGTAATGTTAGCGCCAAATGCAACAGTACGCGGCCTTGGGTATGCACTATAATCAAACCCTCCGGTTAGCACGGAGTTGTAAGTACTTACTTCCGGGTCTAAGCCAGTGTATTTTGTCCAGGTATATAAGTTTTGTCCGGATAGGTAAACTCTCAATGATGATATACTTACCTTGTTCAACAAGGCTTTAGGTATATTATACCCAAGCGATACAGTTTTTAAACGCAGGTACGAACCATCTTCAACAGTGCGGGTTGAGTAACCACCACCATAATATCCACCTGAGCGGAAATTTGCCGAACCTGTATTGGTAGGCGTCCATCTATCGGCATAGCTGTTAAATTGCTCCAGAAATGGCTTAGCTAAGGCATTACCCTCAAACACAAAACGGCTTGTATTCTGGATCTGGTTTCCGTACGACCATTGGAAAAATACATTCAGATCAAAATCGTGGTAAACAAAATTATTGCTGAAACCGCCAATATGTACCGGCAATGAATGACCGATCACGGTATAATCAGAAGCATTGACCACTCCATCGCCATTAATATCCTTGTATTTGATATCCCCAGGCTGAATGGTTGTACGGGTATTACCATTGGTTGGTACATTGTCTTTTAAAACATAGGTACCGGTAGATGTTTTGTTAAAATCGCTGTACTGGTAATTGCCATCCCAAATGTAACCATACATCAAACCTAAAGGCTGGCCAATTTTGGCGATATAGCCCGGTATTGAGCTCCAGCCATTATCCCAGGCAACAGCGCTGGTAAGGGCTTCCTGATTATTAGCCAGTGCCAATACTTTACTTTGATTGAAAGAAATATTGAAACTGCTTGACCACCTGAATTTTGATGTGGCAATGTTTATCGTATTCAAGGTAAATTCTATACCTTGATTTTGCACACTGCCAATATTCTCAAAAGCAGATGTATAGCCTGTAGACGTTGGCAAGGTGGCATTAAGCAACAGGTTTTTAGTTGTTTTGCGATAGGCATCAACGGTTAAGTTAATACGGCTGTTCAGAAAAGAAAAGTCAACCCCGCCATCGTATTGATCGGTTGTTTCCCATTTCAGATCAGGGTTGCCGATGGTTAACGGTACAATGCTGGATACGTAAGAATTATTGAACGAGTAATTCATGTTGGCCGGTACACCGGCACTCGATAGGTACGAGAAATCGCCCACACGGTTATTACCTGTTTTACCATAGCTCAGGCGAAGTTTGCCATCAGATAACCAACTGCTGTTCTTCAAAAATTGCTCTTGACTGAATCTCCAGGCCAAAGCCGCTGACGGGAAATAGCTCCAGTGGTTTTGCTCACTAAATTTAGATGAACCATCGGCGCGGTAAGAGAAGGTTACATAATATTTTGAATTGTAGTTGTAAGTGGCCCTGCCCAAAAGTGAAGCCGCGTTCCATAATGAACTGGTAGCTCTGGTTGATGATGGCAACAAGGTGCCTTCGTCTAAGCCACTAATACCTAAGGTTTCGTTAGGAAGGTTAATAGCACCCAAACCATACGTGCTTGAGGTATTACCCTGCTCGGTAAAGCCTACTACCACATTCAGGTTATGTACCTTGTTAAATGTGTTGATGTAAGTTAGGGTATTCTCATTTGCCCAATTATTTACCTTGGCAGTTGAGGTTGAACCATTTACTCCATTTGTTTTACCCGGACTGGTTAGCGGGCTGCCATAATAAGTATTGGAGTTATAAAAAGCATCGCTACCGGTGGTTGTATTGTTGATCACCCCCGTGATTTTTAAAACCAATTTTGGTGTGATATTATAGGTTAAATAGCTATTCACATTCAGGTTATCGGTTTTAATATTTCGTAAAATATTGCTTTGGTTTAAAACCGGGTTAAACTTGTAATCATTTGCCGAATTGGTTGATGCATCCAATCCGTCTACATCGGTATAAGCGGTAAGTGGATTGTACCCCCAAACACTGTATAAAATATTGGTAGTTGCACTATTGGTTGATGTTGATGCACCATTACCCGATTGCAGCAAATGCGCATAATTAGCATTGATACCTACTTTAAGTTTGGTGTTGATACTCTGATCTAAAGTTATCCTACCTTGATAACGCTGGTAACCAGTATTAATAATGGTTCCATCCTGATTATCTATCGAACCCGAAACTGAATATTGAGTTTGCGTTGTACCACCGCGTACGGCTAAAGAATAATTACGCAAAACACCGGTTTTAAAAAATGGTGATTGCCAGTCAGTACCCTGATAATTCTGATAATCGGCCAGTATTTTGCCTGGTAGGGTTAAATAGTTATATGTAGGGCTCGGGCTTACCGCCGATCCAATGGATGGATCACGCTCCAGGTTATATTTCAAAAAATCGTAAGCGCTAAGCAAAGGCATAGTTTTTATGTTTTTGCTGTAGCTTTGCGTTGTGGTAAAGTTAATTTGGGGTGCACCAATGTTACTCTTTTTGGTAGTAACTATTACAACGCCATTAGCACCGCGTGCACCATATATAGCTGTTGACGATGCATCTTTCAATACTTCGATAGATTCGATATCCTGAGGATTAAATACGTTCAGGTTAAATCCTTCTATCGGGAAACCGTCAACAACATATAACGGTGAATTATCCTGGGTAATAGAATTGGCTCCGCGAATAACAATATTGACTGCGGAACCAGGTTGCCCATCGGACGAGTTTACCTGTACACCAGCCACACGGCCAGCTAATGCTTCATCAATAGAGCGAACAGGTGCTTTATTCAAATCGGCAACAGACACCTGTCCTACCGATCCTGTCAAGTCTTTTTTCTTACTAACGCCGTAGCCTATTACTACAATCTCGTTCAAACCGGTTGACTGATCTGCAAGAACTACGTTGATTACCTTACGGCCATTAATTACTTGTTCCTGGCTTACGTATCCCAGGTAACTAAATACCAATGTAGTTTGCTGGTTAGGCACATTAATAGTGTACTTGCCAGTAGCATCGGTGGCTACAGCAATCGAGCCATCTTTAGTTTTTACAGTTACGCCTATCAGCGATTGTTTTTGAGCATCCTGTACCACACCTGTAATTTGTTTATTTTGCCCTGATGCCTGTAACGGGATGGCACTAAGCAATACATAAACTAAAACAGTGCAGCATTTTTTTAACGCCTTTAAAGGCTTACAATAATAACGTGGTTTGTTATGTTCCATGTGTGTAATTATTGGTTGTGCACTTAATTTAATGTAGTGTTTTTAAAATTACGATTTATAAAACCGTGCATGTTTTTTGCATTTGGTTGAATGCGGGTTAGCTTAGGTACGTTTACTTTCATATTGAGTTTATATTAATTGAGTGTTAAACGAATTTGAAGTTTTGCCACTTAAATCAGGGGTTAGAATTTGGTGCAATTGGGGTTAAAATTTAGTCAGTAATGCTTTTAGATAGCTATATGCTATAAAATGCGTATTATTTGATCTCAAACTGTCCTTTAAGTTTTATATCTTCAGACGATGCGCCTATCATCACGTTAAACTCACCAGGCTCAACAACATGCTGCATCTGGCGATTGTATAACATCAAGTCGTCGGGCACAATAGTAAAAGATATCTGTCTGCTTTCACCGGGCTGTAAGCTTACGCGATCAAAACCGCGTAGTTGTTTTTCATAAGTAGTAACAGTGCTCAATACATCACGGATGTAAAGCTGAACTACTTCGTCGCCGGCTATTTTACCAGCGTTTTTTACCGTGAAGCTCACCGTAATATTACCATCTACGGTTTGAGCAAGTGGAGTGATCTTCAAATCGCTGTATGAGAATGTGGTATAACTTAACCCAAAACCGAACGGATACAACAAACCTTTTATTTTAGCCAGTTCGCCTTCATCTGTTTGGGCATTTGGTTTGCTTGGGAAATTGAACGGCAGTTGCCCAACCGATTTTGGAAATGTAAGCGTTAGTTTACCACCCGGATTATAATCACCAAATAAAACATCCGCCACAGCAATACCACCCTTAACGCCGGGGTAACCCGCGTAAATAATACCATCCACATGCTGGTCTATCCAATTAATGGTCATCGGCTGCGAACCTATCAAAACCACTACCACAGGCTTCCCGGTAGCTTTAATGGCTTTAATGAGTTGCAACTGATAACCGGGCAGATCAAGACTGGTACGGCTTTTATTTTCGCCTGCGGTTTGGGTGTTGCCACCCAATACCACAATTGCCAAATCTGATTTTGATGCCAAAGTTGCCGCGCTATCTATCATCGCTTGTTCTGTTTTATCAGGATCTTGTGGAAGTATCTCGCTTTCGGGCCAGCGTTTATCAACCAGTTTACAGCCCAAAGCATAGTGTACGTTTTTAGTGCCAAGTTTGGCTTGGATACCCTGTAAAACGTTCACGCTCTTTGAGGCCAGTGGACCGTAATGCGTATGCGCATAATCATCATCGGTAGCGTTGGGGCCTATTACAGCAACGTTTAGCTGTTTAGACAAAGGCAAAATGTTAGCCTTATTCTTTAACAATACAATGCTTTGTTTAGATGCCTGTAAAGCTACAGCCTGGTTAGCGGCGCTATTAACATATTTAGCGCTGGCTTCGGCATCGGCAACATAAGGATGATCAAACAACCCCAGTTTAAACTTTACCCGCAGTACATCGCGTACCCGGCTGTTAATGGTATCCATCGGTATCTTTCCTTCCTTAACTAACTGGCGGGCATAAATAATGATACTATCCGGTGTGCGGAAGGTTGTACGTACATTCATACCAGCCATAAAGGCCTGCAGAACTGCATCTTTTAAATCGGCAGCTACATGGTGTTTATTGTATAGATATTCTAATGCATCACTATCACTCACAACATATCCTGTAAAACCAAATTCAGTACGTAGGCGTTGTATCAGCCAATAGCTGCTTCCAGATATGGGTACACCATCATAATCATTATACGAACTCATCACACCCATAAGGTTAGCTTCCTTGATCACCTTTTTAAAAGGATACAATAAAATGTTCTCTACCTCACGTGGCGCAATTTGAGGATCGGTGCGGGCTAAGCCTTCACGGGCGCCTTTGTTAGCACTATAAACTGCAAAGTGTTTGGCGGTTGCGGCTATCTGGTTGTTTTGTTGCATGCCTTTGGCCATTTCAACACCCATCCGGGCAACCAAGTAAGGATCTTCGCCATAAACCTCTCCCAGGCGGCCCCAGCGTTGATCACGTGCTACATCTAATATCGGCGCATAAACATTGGTGTAACCTAAGGCACGAGCTTCTTTACCGGTTATAAAACCCATTTGATTAACAAGAGCTTTATTCCAGGTCATGCCCATATTCAATTGTGTTGGAAAACCTGTTGCGGTATGTGCCTCTACCCCACGAATGCCCTCATCGGTAAAATCAACAGGGATACCCAAGCGGGTTTGCTCAATAAAAAAGCGCTGGGTTTGGTTCATGGCCCAAACGTGCTTTTTAACATCAGCCACCAGATCTAATTCCGATGTTTTACCCCATGTTATAAAGCCGTTCAAGTGTTCATCTATATTGGCAATGCCATCTTTCCAGATCTGGTTTTTCCAATCAGGCGTTGGCAGCGAGTCCTTTAAAATGCGTTTGTATCCATACAATGTAGCCATCTGGCAGGTTTTTTCTTCCAAAGTCATCTGGCTCAACAGATCTTTCACACGAGCATCAATAGGTTGGGTACTGTCTTCATAAACATCTTTCTTACCATTCTTATTCAGATCGATCCACCCCTTTTTATAGATCGGCGGATCAGGTTTAAATGATAAACAGCATAGAAGGCAAATCAACAACAACAGACTCGGTACAGCACGTTTCATAACGAATAGTAATTTATAATTAACAATACAATAATGTAGATTCAGGATCTTAGCCGTTTAATACAGCAAAAGCGAATATGCAATTGTACTTACCTTAAAGGGGGGTAAAATGGGGCTTTTTTAGGGGTGGGAATTCGTCAAAAAGCTAATTCGGATCTAAGCGTTAAATAGGCGTTACGGGGCTTTGCTCCGAATACTCTGATGGGGTTTTGCCAAATTGCTTTTTAAACTCCTTACTAAAATACTTCCTGTCGTTAAAGCCAACGGTGTAGGCAACTTCGGCAATGCTTAGTTTATTTTGGACCAGTAATTGAGCGGCTTGTTTTAACCGGGTAGATTTGATAAAATCGGTAATGGTTAAATCTGTTAAAGCTTTAATTTTACGATAAAGTACTGTTTGGCTCATGCCGATCACATTTACCAGTTTGATCACGTCAAACTCCGGGTCTTCCATATTGCGCTCCACAATATCCATTAAACGCTGTAAAAACTTTTCATCCGGAGATGCGATTACCTTGTTGGTAGGCATCAGTGTTACCTGCTGACTGTATTTTTGTCGCATAGATTGCCTTGTAAGCAACAAATTACGAACGTTCAACTCCAGTATCTGCATACTGAAAGGTTTAGTAATATAAGCATCAGCACCCGTTTCCAAGCCGTTAACCTGGTGAGTATGGGCAGCTTTTGCAGTAAGTAATATTACAGGGATATGGTTGGTACGTTCATCTGTTTTAATTTTTGAGCAGAACTCAAGCCCGTCCATCACCGGCATCGTTACATCGCTGATGATCAGATCAGGTATTAAACCACTTGCGATTTCCCATCCATCGGCCCCGTTATCGCTTTCGTGTATTTTATAAACTTTGGCCAAACCTTCCCTAATAAAACCTCTTACCTCATCATTATCTTCAACTAATAAAACAACAGGTTTTTCCTTGCCGGGAATGGATTCGATATTCAATTCCGGAATTTGATAGCTTATCACTTGAGGTATAAATTGCTCGGGTGTTTCGTCCGCAAGTTCATCCGCTTTAAAGTGCGTTTTGCCTTTTAATAAACCAACTTTAAAAGCGGTATTGCCTGGTTCATCGCCAACAGCAACCTCACTTTTAACGCTGATACTGCCTTTGTGTAAACCAACAATATTTTTAGCCAAAGCTAAACCTATACCCCATCCCGATACTTTTGACGAGTGTTTATCCTGGTAAAAATCATCAAAAATATGTTGCTGCGCTTCTGCTGATATACCGGGGCCGTTATCGATAACTACAATATCAACATGGGTAGTACTGTTGGTTAAGTTAACTGATATTTTACCCCCATCCGGCGTAAACTTAAACGCGTTAGAAAGGATATTGAAGAGCACTTTTTCAAACTGTGGTCCATCAAAATAAGCCAAGGTCTCTTCAGTGTCAGCCGTAAAGCTGTAGCTGATCTGCTTAGTGGCGGCTATACGTTCAAAAGACATATATATATCGTAACAAAACTTTACCAGATCCTGTTCGGCGGCAAACAGTTTCATATGTCCGGTTTCAATTTTTCTAAAATCCAGCAATTCGTTAACCAACCGAATTAGTCTGTCAGCATTTTGTTTAACGTAAACTAACTGTCGGCTTACTGTAGCGTTATCCAAAGTTAAATCAATCAGTTTTTCAACCGGAGCCAGTATCAACGTAAGCGGTGTGCGGATCTCGTGTGATACCTTGGTGAAAAAATCCAATTTCAATTGATGCACTTCCTGCTGGCGTTCATAATTTAAATGTTCATAATATAGATCACGCTCCAATCGGGCCTGTCTGCGGAAAAAGCGAATCACCCAATACAATGTAGTACAAAATAAAACAGCGTAAATTAAATAGGCCCACCAGGTTCTCCATAGCGGCGGCAATATTTTAATGTGCAGGCTTTTTAAATTATTGCTCCATAAACCATCGTTATTACTTCCCTTAACTAAAAAATGATAATCACCGGCAGGCAAGTTGGTATATGTCGCGGTTGGGATGTTTACATAGTTCCAGTCTTTTTCAAAGCCATCCAGCTTATACATGTATTGGTTCCGGTCGGGCTTATCATAGTTCAAAGCAGTAAAATCAATACTAAACACATTTTGATCGTGAGTAAAAGTAATATCTGTAGTCAAACTGATATCCTGCTTTAATAAACCAGTTGTATCCCCAATGCCCACCGGCTGATTAAATAGTTTCAATCCTGTAAATAGTATCGCCGGGGCAATAGCATTCTCTTTAATTTGTTTCGGACTAAAGCTAACCAAACCATTAAACGTTCCAAAGTACAGGCTCCCATCAGCGGCACGGTATCCTGATCCGTAATTAAATTCGTTGGTTGGCAAACCGTCCTTCACGTTGTAGTTTTTAACCTTGCCGGTTTGGGTATTAAACTTACAAAGGCCATTATCAGTGCTGATCCATAAATATCCATTATCGCCCTGTTGTATGTTGAGCACATTATCGCTCGGTAAGCCTTGTTGCGTAGTGTAAGTTTTAAACGTTTGAGTTTGCACGTTAAAAAGGCTCAGCCCACCATGGAACGATCCTATCCAGATATTGCCACGGGTATCCTCTTTAATACAATTAATATAGCCAACCCTGAGCGAGTTACTATCACGCTCATTGGCTTTAAACCATGTAAAATTTAGAACCCCGGGCTTTAGTAAATTGAGCCCCCCTGTTGTACCTACCCAAATATTATGTTTGGAGTCTTCGTAAATACAACGTATCCATCGGCTACTTAAACGAAGAGGATGCGATGTATCACCCAAATAATGAATAAAACTTTGCTGTTTTTTGTCAAACAAATTTAATCCGGTTGATGTGCCAACCCAAAAGCGGCTCTGGCTATCTTCCAAAATACAACTTACAATATCACTGCTGATGGTGTTGGGGTTATTAGCATCGTGCCGGTAATACTTAAAATTGTCGGTAGCTGATTGGTAAAAGTCAAGCCCGCCTTGATGTAAAGCAACCCACAGGTTATTTTGTTTATCGTTATACAGTGCCTTTATAAAGTTAGTGCCAATGCTTTTGGCATCTGTAGGATGGCTGGTGTAATGTTTAAATATGCCCGATATTTTATTGTAATAATTTAAACCGCTACCCTCGGTACCTATCCAAAGGTTTTGTTTGGCATCGGCTGTAATTGCGCTTACAATGTTGCCGCTTATACTATTCTTAAACTTGTTGCTCTGGTAAACTGTAAACGGAATACTGTTGGGATGGATAATATTAACCCCACCGAACATCGTGCCTACCCATATCGTTCCGGTATTATCCTGGTAGATATCTTTAATAGAGTTATCGCTTAAGCTATTTCGGTTCTCTATATCATGCTCATAATGTATGAATTGCTTGGTTTGTGGGTCAAACACATTAAGGCCATTCATGGTGCCTATCCATAGTTTGCCATTTTTATCGGGCATAATTTTACGCACATCATTATTGCTCAGCGTATTGGAGTTGTATGGATCATGCTTGAAATGGGTAAAGGTTGCTGTTTTTGCATCATACAGATTTAAGCCTCCGGTTTCGGTACCTATCCATAAGTTACCTTGCTTATCTTCTGTAATGGTTTTAACAAAATTGCCATCTAGTCCGTTCGGATCTGACTTTGAACTGATAAATGATTTGAAGCTATAGCCACCTTGCTCAGGATTCATTTTAGTTAAACCTTCTGAAGTGCCTACCCAAATATTTTGGTTCCGATCCTGATAAATGGTATTTACTTGGTTGCCCGCTAAACCGGGATGGTTTTGGCGGGTTTTAAAATATCTGGCAAAATTTCGTGATTTGGACGAGCTCAACATATTCAGCCCGTTCAAACTGCCGAACCATAAATTGCCTTGCCGGTCCTGGTAGGTACAATAAATATTATTATCACTTAAGCTGCCTTTTTTGAGGGGATCGCTCATAATCCTCTCAAAAGCATCCTGTTCGGGAATGTATCGGTTAAGTCCTTTTACCGTTCCTATCCAAAGGTTTTTATCCTTATCCCCAAATACCGAAAAAATATAATCGCTACAGCTAATGCTGGTGGTATCGTTATAATGGTAATTGTATATCCTAATCTGGCGGGCATCATAGCGGTTAAGCCTATCGCGTGTGCCAAACCACATGTAACCACGGCTATCCTTAAAAATAGAGAGTACGGTACTTTGGGATAATCCACTGGCAACCGACAAATGATCGAACGAAAGCTGACCAATTGCTGGTTTACAAAACGCTAGCACTAAAATAATCAGGATCAAAAACTTCTTCATTCGCAACCGCACAATGCTAAACCTTAATCAATTCTAAAATTAGTAATTTTTAGCGGTTTAGTAAACCATGGTGACACCATCAGCATTAAAAGAATATCAATATGTTAAATTACTAAAAGATAATAAACAACAAAGCAGCACGTGCATAAGTAAAATATTTACTTATGCACGTGCTGCTCACTATGCTCTCTTTATAATTAACGGGACTAATGCATACCACATTAACACCTTTAATTATGAATTATAGCACTAACTCACTCAAGGCTTCTTTACTAAAACCTTTTAACTCGCTGTTCCTTCCATCACGTATTTTTTGTACCCAATGCGGGTCGGCTAACAAAGGTCTGCCAACAGCAACCAGATCAAAATCTTGACGATCCATCCGGCGCATCAATTCATCCAATGAACTTGGCTCAGAACTTTCACCTGCAAAAGTACCAAAGAAATCACCGCTTAAACCTACCGAACCTACGGTAATAGTGGCTTTCCCAGTTAGTTTTTTAGCCCAGCCTGCAAAGTTCAGGTCAGATCCCGCAAACTCAGGTTCCCAGAAACGGCGTTGTGAGCAATGGAAAATATCTACACCAGCGTTGGCCAATGGATTTAACCAGGCTTCCATTTCCGATGGTGTTTTAACTAACTGGTTAGTGTAAGCCGAAGGCTTAAATTGAGATAAACGGATGATCAGCGCAAAATCCTCTCCCACCTGTTTACGTACTTCTTTAATAACTTCAATCGCAAAGCGGCTACGTTCTGGCAAGGTTTTACCTCCAAAAATATCAGTCCGCTCGTTGGTGCCCTCCCAAAAAAATTGGTCAATTAAATATCCATGGGCACCATGTATTTCCACACTATCAAAACCTAAATTTTTGGCATCGGCAGCAGCTTGTCCAAAAGCCTTGATCGTATCGGCTATGTCCGAATCCGTCATCGTGTTACCATTCTTATTGCCGGGTCTGTTTAATCCTGACGGTCCTTCAAATGGTACAGGTGGCACCCAACCCGAGTGGTGATTATCCATAATACCCATGTGCCATATTTGCGGTGCCATAGCACCACCTTCAGCATGTACACCGTCAATTACGTTCTTCCAGCCTGCTAAAGATTCCGCACCATAAAAGTGAGGCACATTAGCATCATTTGATGACGAGGGCCTGTTGATCACTGTACCTTCTGACAAGATCAAACCTACCTCACCTTCGGCACGTTTACGATAGTAAGCGGCAACATTGTCAGTCGGGACACCGCCAGGTGAAAACGACCGCGTCATTGGTGCCATCACGATTCTGTTTTTGATATTTAAAGATTTTAATTGAAATGGTTGAAATAAGCTATCTGTGCTCATAATTAATTAAATTAATAAATAGATAATATTTTAAATTTCTGTTTGGATCAGTTGGCTTAATGCTGTAAAGGTTTCCTCATTGCGTTGATAATAAGTCCATTGCCCTTTACGGGTTGATTTAACCAGGCCTGCACGTTGCAGAACAGACAAGTATTCTGAAACGGTAGACTGTGTTAAACCAGATTTTTGCTGGATCTGTCCCACACACACGCCCGACTCATATCCATAAACGACTTGTTCCGGGAAACTTTGCTCTGGGTCTTTTAACCAATTCAGAATTTGTAAACGGCTTTTGTTTGAAAGTGCCTTAAAGATTTCTACCTGATCCATGCTGCAAATATATATCGGTTATTCCCGATATGTCAATAAACAAGAAAGAGATGACAAAAAATTGATAGAAAGGCAGCTATTTAATGAAAAACGTAAGTGGTTGTAAATTTGAATGTTTTTAACATAATGTTAAATTATCATTATATTCGTGTAGAAGTAATGAGCACTCCCCTTAATGCACTTAACGATTTTGAACTTGCTGCCGCATTAAAATCTGGCAACGAGCGCGCGTTTAGTTTAATTTATGAGCGCTACTGGGATAAAGTTTACGTGATAGCCCGTAACAGACTGGGAAACAAGCCAGAAGCTGAAGAGGTAGTACAGGATATCTTCTGTAACCTTTGGCGTCGGCGGGAATCATTAATACTCACCAAAGCTTTTGATAATTATTTTGCCGTAGCTGTAAAATTTGAAGTAATTAACCGTTTGGCTAAAAATGCTCGTGCTACTGCTTACGAGCGCCAACTAGGTGTTGACCTTTCCGAAGTTGATGAATCTACATTGCAGCTTATCAATTATAATGAGTTACAAAAGCAATTTCAACTTACCGTTTCGGCCCTACCCGAAAAATGCCAATTGGTGTTTAAATTACAGCACGACCGGGGTTTTACACAGCAACAAATTGCCGATGAGCTTAATATCTCAACAAAAACTGTAGAAGCTCATCTTTCTAAAGCCAGAAAAACACTTCGTGGTGCTTTTGGTAATCTTTTAGGTATTTTATTATAAAAATTTTATCATTTTATAATTCTCAATCCAAAAACGTCACTACAAAGCTTGTTTTTGTTAAATAATTACAATGTTCTGTTATCATTTACAAGGTTGCTTTCGCTATTTTAATAGTTTTTAAATTTTTTTATCATTTTTTTCGAAATAGACTAAGGGATTACGTGGTTTTGTTTGGCTATTAATTAAAGAAGCCAAACAAACCTATGAGAAACGATAAACGAATAGAAGAACTTGCTGAAAAATGGCGAAGGCAGGAAATAACAGAACAAGAACGACAGGAATTTGATGCCTGGTACAATACACATAATGATTCTTTTATTGAAGAAAATACTGACGAAACAGAAATAGAACTAAAAGATCGCATCTATAATAAGATACTTGAGCGCGAGAGTATAAAATCATATAAGCCTAATACTCTATCATGGAAGCGTCTGTCGATAGCGGCGTCAATACTGATCGCGTTATCTGCCGGTGGCTGGATGCTTGTAAAACAGCACCATCAACAACAGCAGCAACAGGCTATGGCGCACATCACATCAGGCGGTAATAAGGCCATACTTACATTGGCTGGTGGTAAACAAATTATCCTTACCAGCGCACAAAATGGTACAATTGCCAAACAAGGTAATATCCTGATCAATAAAACTGCCGATGGTAAAGTTACCTATCTGGTTAACGATCAAATTGCGGCAACAACTGATTATAATACCATCTCTACTCCGCGTGGCGGGCAATACTGGGTCACGCTGGCCGATGGTACACGCGTGTTGCTCAATGCATCATCATCGCTCAGATACCCGGTAGCTTTTTCTGGTAAAACCCGCGAGGTTGAGTTAACAGGCGAAGCTTATTTTGAAGTTGTTCATAACGCCGCGCAACCTTTTAAAGTAAAAGCCGAAAGACAAACCATTGAAGATATTGGTACCCACTTTAATGTAAACGCTTACACTGATGAACCCGATGCACGCACCACTTTGTTAGAAGGTAGTGTAAAAGTTACGGGTGGCGCTGCCCTGCAAGGCAGTATATTAAAACCGGGCCAACAGGCTATATTAAAGGGCGGCTTATTAACTGTAATTCAGGCTAATACAGAGCAGGCTATTGCCTGGAAAAATGGCTCGTTTATGTTTGAAAGTGAGAGCATTGCTTCTATTATGCGCAAGGTGGCTCGCTGGTATAATGTGGAAGTTGTTTTTGATGGCCCCGAGCCGGCCGATAAGTTTGGCGGTACCGTAAACCGGTTTGAAAACGTATCGCAATTGCTCAACAAACTAGAACTCACCGGTAGGGTACACTTTAAAGTTGAAGGAAGGAGGATTATGGTAAGCCAATAATTTTACACCTCTCTACTCATACCATAATCCCACACTGAAAATAAAAAAAGCCAGAAGTGCTGCAACACTGCTGGCTAAAGCTTTCGGGAAGATGATGGTAACACAATTTAGCGAATCACATTAACTTCTTAAACCCGACTAACAAATGTATAAAATTTATACTAAGAAACGTTGCGTGCCTAAAAAGCGCGCCTCTAAAATCTTTTTGATCATGCGGTTAACCTTTGCCATACTCCTATTAGCCTTGATGCAGGTAAGTGCAACAAGTTTGGCGCAAAAGATCACCATGAGTAAAAGTAACTCAACGCTAAAAAGTGTACTTGCCGACCTGAACAAGCAAAGCAACTATAACTTTTTATACACCGACGAACTTTTACAGCACGCCAAATCTGTAGATATCAATGTTAAGAATGTTGACTTTAAAGATGTATTAGAACGGTTGTTTAAAGAACAGCCGCTTACTTACACCATTGAAGACCGCACCGTTGTTATTAAAGAGAAAGGCTACCTGCAACGTTTTAAAGATAACATTGCAGGCCTGATGAAAAAGCCCTCGCTGGTAACAGGTATTGTAACAGACGCGCACGGCGAAGCATTAAATGGCGCCACCGTAATTATAAAACGTACCCATAAAGGTGTAAACACCGATATACATGGTACCTACGTGCTAACTACCGCCGAAACCAATGACACGCTTCTGGTAAGCTTTATTGGTTACAAAACAGCAGTTATAGCCATAAACAGTCGGCTTATTATCAATATTGGTTTATCAGAAACTACAAACCCGCTTGATGAGATAGTTGTACAGGCTTATGGCCAAACCACTACAAGGGCTAATACAGGTAATATTAGCCATATTACTAAAGAGGATATAGAGAAACAACCTGTAATGGACCCGCTGCTTACTTTACAGGGACGGGTACCGGGTTTGAGCATTTTGCGCCAAAACGGTTACGAAGGTGCACCAGCGTTGGTAGAAATACGCGGGCGTAATTCTATCAACACTAATTTTTCGTCAGATCCATTGTATATTATTGATGGTGTGCCACAATCGTCGCTCAACGTAATGGCTAACCCGATATTAAGCCCTGTTCAAAATATCGCTAACAGTAATTCGGTTACTTCGCGCGGGCTTGATCAAACCGGGATGTCTTTCGCGGGTGGGCAAAACCCATTGTTTAGTCTTAACCCATCGGATATAGAATCGGTAGATGTATTGAAAGATGCCGATGCAACAGCCATTTACGGTAGCCGCGGCGCTAACGGTGTTATCATTATCACCACAAAAAAGGGCATAGCCGGTGCAGATCAGGTTCATGTAGGGGTAACACAGGGTATCCAGGCAGTAACCCGCTATTGGAAAATGCTCAACACAGATCAATACGTTGCCATGCGTAAAGAGGCTTTTGCTAACGATAAGATCACGCCTACCGCAAGTAACGCGGCAGATATTCTGCTTGGCGATAACTCCCGCTATACCGATTGGCAAAAATATGTTTATGGCAACACCGGTACATGGACCAACGTACAGGCATCACTTTCGGGTGGTAGCCCGCAAACTACTTACCGGTTAAGCGGCGGCTACAATGGATCTAAAAGCATTACTACTTTGAGCGGCCAAAACCTGCGTGCATCTTTAGAGAGTAATTTATCTGTACACAGCAAAAATCAAAAATTCAACCTCTCTTTTACAACCAATTATTCTTATACACTGCTTAACCAGGTGGCTATCCCCGGGGTGGCTACACTTGCGCCAAACGCCCCCGATCTTTTTGACGCCGCCGGGAATCTCAATTTTGCGAGATACAGAACTGCCGGATTAAGCTATCCCGCCGCCCAGGTGATCAATCCATACTCATCAAAAACCAATTATCTTACATCAAATATCAACTTTAATTATAACATCATTAAGGGATTGGTTTTCAGACTCAACCTGGGTTATAATACAAGTACTAACAATCAAGAGCAATTTCAATACCTGGCATCTATTGATCCTACAGCAGCCAACAGGCAGGGCTCTGCAAATTACGGTACATCAAACAACCTCAACTGGCTGGTTGAACCCCAGGTTGAGTATAACAGGTTAATAGGTAAAGGTTCGTTAGATGTGTTGTTTGGCGGCACCGATCAATACAATTCATCACGGGCTTTACTTACCAATGGTGGTGGCTATAAAACTGATGCCTTGATCCACAGTATAACTAATGCTACAACAATCCGCTCTACTGATGCTTTTGGCCAGTACAGATACATTGGTTTTTTTGGCCGCATCAATTACGCCTGGGATAACAAATACATAGTTAACCTGAATGGCCGTCGTGATGGTAGTAGCCGCTTTGGCCCGGGTAATCAATTCGGTAACTTTGGCTCGGTAGGTTTAGCCTGGCTGGCCAGCGAAGAAAAGTGGTTAAGAAACGCGCTGCCTAAAGCCATTAGCTTTGTTAAATTTAGAGGAAGTTACGGTATTACCGGCAGCGATGGCGTTACCGATTATGCTTACTTATCACAATGGGGTAATTCATCACCTCCTTTAGGCGATTATAATAAAAATATAGCGTTAAGCGCGCAGATATTAGATAACGCTGATTTCCATTGGCAGGTAAATAAAAAATTGGAAGGCGCTTTGGATCTGGCTTTTTTTGAAGACCGTGTTAGTGTTGAGGCAGCTTACTACCGTAACCGTTGCGATAATCAATTGATCGCTTATCCTTTATCAGAGATCACCGGTTTTAACAGCGTAGTAGCAAATAGCGGTGCCGCGGTGCAAAATTCAGGTTGGGAGTTTCAGGCCAATGCCCAGATCATAAAAGGCAAATCGTTTAGCTGGAACTCAAACTTTAATATCTCTTTCAATAACAACATATTGTTAGCTTATCCTAATATCCAATTCGCGCCCCCTTATTACTTAACCCGTTTTAAAGTGGGTGCATCGTTAGATGATATTTATGTATATCACTACGATGGTGTTGACCCGCAAACCGGCCATTATAAGTACACTGATTACAATCACGATGGTAAAGTTACAGCCAGCGAGAGCGTTCCGCGCGGTACCGGTAACGACGACAGGTATTATGTAATATCTACCAAGCCTAAGTATTCTGGTGGTATGAACCAGCAATTCACTTACAAAAATCTTAGCTTAACAGCATTTTTTACGTTTGTTAAACAGATAGGCCAAAGTGCGCTCGCGAGCAACAACGGGGTATCTAATTTCAACATCTCGCTTGATCAATATAACAACCGATGGACAACACCCGGGCAAACAAACGCTACCGTTGCTAAACTTACCACTAACCCTGTATCTCTTAATGGTACCGCGGGCGATAACAGCTTTACAGAATCAAGTGGTTCTTATGTAGATGCAAGCTATATCAGGCTGCAAACTGTGGCGCTTCAGTATTCATTACCAAAAGCATGGGCAGCAAAAATCAAAATGTCAAACCTGTCTTTAAATGCTAACGCGCAAAACATTTTTGTGATCACGCCATACAAGGGTCTTGATCCGGAGGTGCGTAACTTTCCGGGGATGCCGCCTACACGTACTATTACTTTAGGCTTATCGGCTAATCTTTAACCATATCAAATAGCACAGCAATATGAAATTACATAACAAAATATATCGCAGATCGGGTTGGGTGGTATTGTGCCTGGCTGTATTAATCGGTGTGCTGAGCAGCGGTTGCCGTAAGCTGATCGAGATCGATAACCCGCAATCATCTGTAACTACCACAGAGGCATTTAGCACCAATGCGCTGGCTGGTTCTGTTATCGCGGGCCTTTACTCGCAACTCATGTCAAACAGTGGGGCTTTGGTTTTCAGCAATGGCGGCACAATGCTATACTCCGGCTTAAGCGCCGATGAATTTTTAAATGTCGATGGTACTGTCGATCCTATTGGCTATCAGTTTGCAACAAGTAAAGTTCAATCTCTTAACGGCGTTACCGAAGGTGTAATGTGGCGACCGGCTTACAAGCTTATTTATAACTGCAATGTGGCCATTCAAACTTTATCGGCAAGTCAATCCGCAGGTGTTAGCGCCAGTAACCGTGCACAGTTTATTGCCGAAGCTAAATTTATCAGGGCGTACACTTATTTCCACTTAGTCAATCTTTTTGGCGATGTACCGCTGGTTTTAACACCAGATCTGTATATCAATAAATCAATGGCACGCACACCACAGGCACAGGTGTATGATCAGGTTGAGAAGGATCTGCTGGATGCGCAAAGCGCATTGCCAACAACCAATACGATTTCGGGTAATGCCTCACGTATCCGCGCCAGTAAATGGGCTGCCACAGCCATGTTGGCCAGGTTGTATTTGTATCAAAAAAAATGGCAACAAGCCAAAGATCAGTCTACAACAGTTATTAGCGGTCCTTTCAGTCTGGTTAGTAACCTGGCTAATGTTTTTAACCAAAAAAGCACCGAAGCGGTGCTTCAATTGCGTCAGGATTCAACCATCGCGCCGTATAATGGTACCTGGGATGGGAATAACATTTTGCCATTATTTAGCTGGGATGATTTGACGGGTGGCGCAGGCGCGTTTTATTTAACCGATGTTAGCCTCTATAATAGCCTTGCACCTTATGCTACGCCTAAATATTATTTCACACCGCAAATGGCCAATGCTTTTGAAAGTGGCGATGCCCGTTATACCACTTGGGTTAGAGGCACGCCAACACCTTCAATTGCACCATATACGGGCATTACCTACTATTATCCATATAAATACAACATAAGTGTATTTAACACAGGCACTTCGCCAACGCAATACTATATGGCTTTGCGCCTGGCCGAGCAATACCTGATCCGTGCCGAAGCCCGTGCACAATTGGGTGACCTGCCTGGCGCAGCTGCCGATCTGAAACCGTTACGCACCCGCGCTAAATTGGCCGATGTACCGGTAACAACACAGGATAATATGCTTATCGCGATAGCGCATGAGCGGCAGGTGGAGCTATTTGCCGAGGGCCATCGCTTTTTTGATTTAAAGCGTACCGGCAAAGCAAATTCTGTATTGGGCGCTATGGCAACAAAGCAACCCTGGGATCCTAATCAATTGCTTTATCCCCTGCCACCTAATGATATTACCAATAACCCGGCATTAATACAAAACCCTGGTTATACTAATTAAAGCAACCTTTTACCGGGCAGCTTAAATTACGCTGCCCGGTTTTAAACTACAAATTCCGGATATGAAAAAACACACCCTATTATTACGGGCGCTGCCAGTGCTTTGCCTGAGCGCTTTGTTAACATCGTGCCAAACGGGCGGCTCAAGTTTGCCTGCACGCAAAAAAATGCCTGAGTTTAATACCAACGATGCCGCTTTTGAGGGCCGGCAGCCATTCAGGCAAAAAAATGAAAGCTATGATCAGCCCAGCTCTGCTTTTGCAGCTACCAATGTTGATTTAATGGTTGGCGGTACCAGCCAGGCTTTTGTTCAAGTAACCATGCCTGATGCTACTACAGATTTGGCAACCGTTAGTTTGCTGCATAATCTTAAACCATTCGCCTTACCCCTGCTGGCTAACTGGGCTAAACAGCAACGCCACGGGGTAGCTATAGATTTGAGCAGCCATACCGGAGAAGAAATTCATCGTACAGATTTTCAACTGGAGCAATCTAATATCTTCATCATTCCGGTAGTGGTTATGTGGGATCGCTCATCGGCCTACAGGCTCAATACTTTAAAATCGTTAGCTGCCGAAATACCCGCCATTCGGTTTAATCAAACATCGGCCGAGTAAGCTATAAATCCTATCAAAGAAATATAAACGCAGCTATGCTGCTAACATTAACTAAATGAAAAACTTAAAAAATATTATAGCCTGTTTAACCATTTGCTATTGCCTTATCGGGTTTGTCAGCAAATCATTCGGGCAAAAAAAACCTGTAGTTACCAGTTGGGAGCAGGTAGAAGAAATTGTAAAAAAAGATACCAGCATAAAAAACACTCCACGCACAAAAATTAAAAAATACAGTGAGGTAATTACCAAAGAGTTTGTTTCTAAACGGGGACTGTTTTCTATACACACCTCAAAAGAAAAAGAACTGACCTATTTTGAGATCCCCGATTCTATTATCCATCAGGATATTATGGTGATCAACAGGCTCACCAAAGCGCCTGGCGGCAGCGGTATGTACCCAGGTGAAGAACTGGATGAAAAAACGATTCAGTTTGAGATAGGACCCGACTCTACCCTGCGCATCCGTTACGATCTGGTGATCAGTCAGGCCGATTCATCCAATGCTATTTATAAAGCGGTAAGCAGTTCAAACGTTAACCCTATTGCGGCCTCGCTACCTATTGTTGCTTACGGGCCCGATCATAAAAGTTATGTGGTTGATGTAACCAAGTTTATAAAAGAGAAAAACTTTATGAACAGCATAGACCCAGGCACTCAACTGGCCAAGTTTTTAACTACAGCATCTATGAAAGATGTTTATGTGGAGTATATACACACTTATCCTATCAACGTAGAGATCAGCAGCAGCAAAAACTTCGATAGTAAAAAAACTCCCGGCGAACCCGTGACTATAGAAACCCATTGTTCGTTTATTCAATTACCCAAAACGCCTTTGCGCCGCAGGCTCTTCGATCCTCGTGTAGGTTATTTTGCTGATAATTATTATGCTTTCGCGGATGACCAGCAAAAATCTGAGCTTAAAAAATTCATCCTTCGCTGGAGATTAGAGCCCAAAGATGCCGATTTGGACAAATGGAATCGTGGCGAACTAGTAGAGCCAAAAAAACAAATCGTGATCTATATAGATCCGGCTACGCCTAAACAATGGCGTTCGTTTTTGATACTGGGTATAAACGACTGGCAAAAGGCCTTTGAGCAAGCCGGTTTTAAAAATGCCATTGTGGGTAAAGAGTGGCCCGAGAACGATACCACCATGCACATGGATGATGCCCGTTATTCGATGATCAACTATTTTCCATCCGAAGTAGAGAACGCTTACGGGCCACAGGTGCATGATCCGCGTAGTGGAGAGATCATCCAAACCCACATCGGCTGGTATCATAATGTGATGCAGTTGCTGCACAATTGGTATATGGTACAAGCTGCCGCTATTGACCCACGCGCTCGCAAAGCTAAATTT
>Ga0116227_10004653_pt1 | contig 29643 bp, 28 predicted proteins | sample S1TSphgellanicum_FD_89693 | JGI IMG/M metagenome (GOLD analysis project Ga0116227, IMG submission 89693) | Host-associated microbial communities from peat moss isolated from Minnesota, USA - S1T2_Fb - Sphagnum magellanicum MG | ecosystem: Host-associated > Plants > Peat moss > Unclassified... | reverse complement strand
GATTTGTATTTACAAGCTCATAGACCGGTGATTAGTTGTGAGGAGACACTGAAGGCGTTGGCGGGGAGTTCCATAGTTTGTCCACCCCTTGATATTCAGTTGTTGCTGACTTACACTTCTTATCTGGTGAAGAGTGGTTTTCTCAGTCTTGCTTAGAGCATCGGTCCAGTAGAAGTGCTTGACCTAAAACGCAAGATATGGGTGTTGTTAAAATCGGGAATTTTAGTATTCCATTTGGGTGCGATGGCGAAACGCCCGCCGGAGGCGTTGGCGTAGCCGCAGTTTCTGCATCGCTAAAAACTAGACCCCAATATTTTACCCAAAATAGGCATTTCATCCTAACACACATACCTTCGTTTTTGTCAACATATATTAGTGGACCGACTCTCTAGTTGTTAGTGTATGTCCGGTTGAGTAATTATTAAATTTGTTTGGGTTGGTAGTTAAGGGATTAATAAGAGAATCAGGGTGGCGTGTATCAAAATTATGACTCTTGAGTTCTAATGGGAGAATAGCTAACATAGGCATATCCTATGAATCAAAATCATCAACGTCATGACCATTATTAGGTTTATGACATATCATCATAAAATTCGACGAGCATTGCGGTGGTGGTCTCATAGACAATCTATAAAACTCTTCCTTGAAGCGGAGAAAATTCGGGATGGCTTACTACAAGAAACCTTCATTCTGCGGCGTAGTCTAGATTTTTTGTCAGTAGATAATCTGGATTTATCACTCCCTAAAACTGAAGAATTTATCAGAGAATTCGATAATTTTCATCACTCACTGATGCAGTTGAGTGATCGCTTATTCCCTACATCTCTCCAAGATAGCCTACCATCAGCTATCCAGTGCTTATTAGAACAATGGGCAGTATATTTTGATGTTGATATGCCAGCCCAGTGGCAACAGGAACCCGTAGGACGCAGTCTCATCATTTTAAGAGTTTTAGAAGAATTACTGACGATAGCTTTACCAGAAACTTTAACATCTGTATCAATTCATATCAGCCTAAAAAAACTAGGGAATACAGCTCAGTTAAAAGTACAAATTAATTATCCTGATATATCCACTCTTACCCTTTATTCTAACTTACCAGAGTTAGAGTATCTTTGTGATAGTTTCCAATTTTTAATAGTAGGTAAATGTTTTTATCGTAGTAAAAATCTCTCACTAGCATGGTATTTTTGCTGGTAATCGGATTTAACAATCCTAAATGATCTATCTGGAGGAGTAATTTACTAAATAAAACAGCAATACTAGAGGCAGAGACTATAATAATTAAGAAGGGTGAGATACTCCACAGTGAATAAACTATTAGTAATACATAAATAAATGAGATGGAAAGGAAAAAGCGTTAATTATGTAACCAATTAGCAGGGTGTTAAATATGAAACAAGCACTATTAGCAAAAGTATTGCTAAAAATTCTGGTAATTGATGATCACGAATCAGTTTTAGGTGGGACAGTTGATGTCCTGCGAAAACATTACTCCAGTGCAGAGTTTATCACGGCCATAAATGCTAAAGATGCTCTCCATCAAGTTACTAACTCACAACCCGATCTAGTAGTGATGGATCTTTCCATTCCCGAACATATAGGTATGAGGGCACGTCCTGATACAGGTGTTCAACTTCTCAAAATATTGATGAAAAATTATCCTAGCCTAAATATTGTTGTTCAAAGCGTTCATATTAGAACACTGGTGCGGATTCGTCCTAACATTGATAGTCATAAAGGAGGCTTTACTGTTGTGGATAAAAGCCTTTCTACCCAGGAAATGTTAACCAGGACTGATTGGGCATTACAGGGATTAACTCACACAAAAGATATTAAGAGTATCCATTCAGGACTAGAGGTTAAACCAGAGTGGCTAATGGTACTAACTCTAGCATTTGAGGAAGGACTGCAAGATAAAGCGATAGCGGAAAAAATGTGCATATCTGAACGGATGATTCGTCACTATTGGAACAAGCTACAAGATACTTTAAATGTTTACCCTGGAGAAGGCAAAAATATCCGTATCCAAACTGAAATGCGTGCTAGGGCAGAGGGATTGATTGATTAGTTAAAAATATGCGACCAAGATCTTGGAAAAAAATCAGCAAGGAAATTCTCATCTTGCGTATTGGTGCCTTACCAGGAATTGCCATAATTGGGCTGGTAATCATAGCTCGTTTAACTGGTTCCATGCAATCTTTAGAGTGGCTAGTTTTTGATAACTTCCTGCGTCTACGGCCGCAAGAACCCATAGATAAAAGAATTGTGATTGTTGGAATCAATGAAGATGATATCCGTAGCCGAAAAGATCAGCCCATAGATTCTCCCATATCAGACCATGATTTGGCAAAACTACTAATGAAATTACACACATATAGTCCTGCCGTTATTGGTCTTGATATTTATCGAGATTTACCAGTGAATCCTGGCAATACCGAACTTCTCTCTGCTTTTAGCAAAATTCATAATTTAATTGCAATTGAAAAAGTATTACCTGATCAGGTTGCTCCACCATCAGCACTACCTCCCGAACAAATTGGTTTTGCAGACCAACTTACAGATATTGATGGTAAATTAAGACGTAGCCTTTTAGCAACACCAACAGATAAAGGATATAAATTATCCTTGTCCTTGCGCCTAGCCTCAGCTTATTTAGCCTTGAGAGGCATCAGCCTAGAAAACGGAATTCACAATCATACAGCGATGCAGTTTGGTAATACTGAACTACCTCAGTTTTTACCTGACTCTGGGGCCTATGTAGGAGCTGATGCAGGTGGATATCAAATTCTCATTAATTTTCGTAGTGGTGGAGAAAGATTTAAAACCTTATCTTGGTCTGATATCAAAGGAGGCGATTTTGATCCTAAATCTATCAAAAGTAAAATCGTGATTATTGGCATGACTGCCCCTAGTCGTAAAGACTTCATCACCACCTCCGCAGTTACCACCTTCAAACCTGCCACAGGACGAGTTTATGGGGTAGAAATTCAAGCTCATGTTATCAGCCAAATTATTAGTGCAGTCCTTGATTCCAGACCACTTTTAAATACTTGGGATAAGCAGTGGGAATATCTTTGGATTGTGAGTTGGGGTTTTTTAGGAATTCTCATTGCTCGACTAACTCAATCTCCGTTGCTAAATCTTGTAGCTACTAGTCTTGCCGTCTGTATTCTCGTGGTTACTACTTATTTACTTTTGATTTGGGGTTGGTGGGTGCCGCTCATACCTGCAATTCTCGTTTTATCTGTCAACGGTATAGCACTTACATCTGTATATCAGTACAACCAAGCTTTAAAATTGGGACTTCAAGCCCGTCAAGTTGTGATTGAACGCACATTTGAAACTATCCACAACGGACCACTTCAAAGTTTAGCTAAAGTTTTGAAGCTTTTTAGGGGGGAAGATTTACCGATTAATAAATTACTCCCCGAACTGGAGAAAGAACTTGAGAAATTAAACCATGAACTTCGAGGGATTTACGAGTTTCTACAACAGGAGCCTCCGTCACAAGACTGGAGCCTCTATCTAGGTAAAAATCTAGTTATAAATCTACAATACCCACTCCATGAAATCCTTTATCAAGTTTACAGTCATACCTTAGAGCGAGACTTCCCTTACTTTAGAACTATCAAGGTTAAAATCTGTACCTTTGAGCCTATAGAAGACAAAAGTTTGGGGATTGAGAATAAACGAGGCATTTGCCGTTTTTTAGAAGAAGCTCTGTGTAATGTGGGTAAACATGCAACAGGAGTAACCTGCCTTCAAGTTACTTGCTCTGCTGCTCAAGGCTGGCAGACCCTCACAATTGTAGACAATGGTTTAGGGACTAATTCATCTAGAGAAGGTAGAGGCACCCAACAGTCTAAATATTTAGCTCAAGAGATTCAGGGAAAATTTCGGCGAATTTCCCTTGCTCCCAGAGGAACCCTTTGTGAGTTATCTTGGCCTATGGCGAGTTTTTAGCGAGATAACCTAATATACAACCGCAGGTATATTAATCCTCAATTTCTTCTGTGTCAAACACAGAAAGTGAGATTTTCAATAATCAGAAGAATAACTTATAAATATCTGGAGAATACCTAAATTAATTAATTAATTTAGTGAAACTTTCTGCTGACTAAAATGTATAATGAATTTCGGCAAGTATAGATAAATTTGAATTTGGGCTAAATAACAAAAGATGGGTTTATTGCACTACCACGTGAGGAGGGGAGATAATGAATTGGTTGATTGGCAAGAGAGTTTTCGTCAGTTGTATTTTGGCTATAACCCTTAGGCCAACCCAAACTATAATAGCTGTATATCAGCCACCCCCAGACCAAAAATCCCCCAGTGGGTACACTGATACCTCAGGCACCAGACTAAAATAGTGAGTTCCCTTAGAGGCAACAAACCACAGGAGAATGATTGTACTATCCCCATTATTCCCTCGAAATTTACTCAAAAATCGTGCCAGTATAGACATAATAGAGAGTTAAACTGAGCAAGAGGAAGGGGACAAAGGACACTGTGCAGATAACATTCCTAGGTACGAGTTCTGGTGTACCCACAAGAGTACGCAATGTCTCCAGCATTGCCCTGAGATTAGCTCAAAGGGCAGATATGTGGTTATTTGACTGTGGTGAAGGCACCCAGCATCAAATTTTGCGGAGTGATCTGAAAATCAGCCAACTCTCTCGTATCTTCATTACCCATATGCATGGAGACCATATTTTTGGCTTGATGGGACTCCTCGCTAGTTGTGGTTTAGCTGGGAATGTGGAACGGATTGATATTTACGGTCCATCTGGACTCAATGAATACTTACAAGCTGCCCTCCGCTACTCACACACCCACTTTTCCTACCCTGTTAAAGTTCACGCTATCCGTCCAGGGATAATTTACGAAGATGATGAATTTACAGTTACCTGTAATCTTTTGCATCATCGTATCACAGCATTCGGTTACCGCGTAATAGAGAAAAACCGCACAGGGCGCTTTGACATTGAAAAAGCTAAGGCTCTACAAATTCCTGCAGGTCCCATTTACAGTCGACTCAAGCGGGGAGAAGTAGTCACCTTAGATGATGGACGGGTGATTAATGGCACCGAATTGTGTGGACCCATAGAGATTGGTCGGAAAATTGCCTACTGTACAGATACAATTTATTGCGAAGGTGCAGTGGAATTAGCACAAGATACAGATATCTTAATCCATGAAGCAACCTTTGCCCATCAAGATGCAGAGATGGCTTACCAAAGGTTACACTCCACAAGCACAATGGCAGCACAAACAGCTTTAGCTGCTAAGGCACATCGACTGATTATGACCCATTTTAGCCCCCGCTATGCACCTGGAAATCCCATAGAATTAAAAGACCTACTTCACGAGGCCCGTTCTATTTTTCCTAATACGGATATGGCCCATGATTTCATGGTCTGTGAAGTGCCTAGACGGAGAGAAGTTGCGTTGACAAAAGTAGTGATGTAAATTAACTTACTTGCTCCCCGTTCCCAGTAAGACTTTATTGTATTAAAATTTTCACAGTATTTAAATTCCTGATCCCCGCACAAAAAAATTTAACTCTACATCTAGTTGACTTACTTGATGCTCAGTTAAGCTAGCAATGGTTTATTAGTGAGAAGGAATAGAGGCATATCGGAAATATTTACAGTTCACATGAAAGCTTTAACAAAACTTAGAGATGTTTTCATAGTCTATCTCAGTTAAATCTACTAAATCATTGATGATAATATTGCCATGAATGCACATCGAGGATCTGCTGTGCTTAGCTCTGCAACTTTAAAAGTCCAGCCAACAGCTACAGGGATGACAGAAAATAATCGCCTGCGGCTGTTTTCTGGTTCTGCAAACGTACCACTATCCCAAGAAGTCGCTCTCTACTTAGGGATGGACCTGGGACCAATGATTCGGAAAAAGTTTGCGGATGGGGAACTTTACGTTCAAATCCAGGAATCAATTCGGGGTTGTGATGTTTATTTAATCCAGCCAACCTGTCAACCTGTTAACGACCACTTGATGGAATTATTGATCATGATTGATGCCTGTCGTCGAGCTTCGGCGCGGCAAATAACAGCAGTAATTCCCTACTATGGCTATGCTCGCGCCGACAGGAAAACAGCTGGCAGGGAATCAATAACCGCCAAGTTAGTCGCTAATTTGATCACTCAAGCAGGTGCTAACCGCGTTTTAGCAATGGATTTGCACTCGGCTCAAATCCAAGGCTATTTTGATATTCCTTTTGATCATGTTTACGGTTCACCAGTTTTGCTAGATTATCTAGTGAGCAAAAAACTGCACGACTTGGTAGTTGTGTCTCCTGATGTTGGGGGTGTTGCTAGAGCTAGAGCCTTCGCCAAAAAACTTGATGACGCGCCCTTAGCAATTATCGATAAACGTCGTCAATCTCATAACGTCGCTGAAGTACTAAATGTAATTGGCGACGTCAAGGGGAAAACTGCGGTGTTGGTGGATGACATGATCGACACTGGTGGAACAATTGCAGCTGGAGCGCAATTGCTACGTGACGAGGGAGCGCGGCAGGTATATGCTTGTGCAACCCATGCAGTATTCTCCCCACCTGCCATAGAGAGACTCTCTACTGGCTTGTTTGAGGAAGTTATCATCACCAATACAATCCCCATACCGGAAAGCCATCACTTTCCTCAATTAGTCGTGCTATCAGTGGCTAATCTTTTGGGGGAGACCATCTGGCGGATACACGATGATAGTTCTGTTAGTAGTATGTTCCGATAATCGGGAACTCTTAAGGGTGTGGCTCTTTTATGATGACAAAATCATCGCCTGAAACCCTTTGATCTCGTTGCAAAAATGTAGCTCCAAAAGAGCCAGTGTGCAAAAAACGCCCCGTCGTTTCAAAAGAGCCGCACCCAACTCTTAATTTTAGATTTTGGATCTAGGGGAGAACAAATCAATCTCTCCCCTAGCTTCCCCTACTCCTTACCTGCTAACACTTCTAGTTCTGAAACCACCCTTCCTAGTTCTGCTACTAGGGGCGTAATACCAGTTTGATTAAAAGCATCCACAATCGCCTGATAATACCATAGAGTGCCATCCCTACCACCTTGAAAGCGTTGCCAAACTGAATCACCCAAAACACGATAATCTTTAAGGATGGACTGGGCATTGTAGAGTTTATCCGCTGCTGATACCAGCACAACAGATGGAGAAGCAGTAAGAATGTGGGTAATATACGCCTCCTTACGCTGTCGCCATGGAGGTTTGGGAGTTGTATCTGCATCAGTACAACCATCAACTATGGCTGTCACATTCTCCCCAAAATAGCGCCGAATTTCTTCCCGTGTTGCCTCACCACCTTGGTCTTCCACAGCATCATGTAACAGGGCAGCGATCGCCTCGTCTTCATCTGCCCCATATTCCAAAGCAATACTGGCAACGCCTAATAAATGAGCAATGTAGGGGACACCTGAACCCTTACGCACTTGTTGAGCATGGAGTCGGGTAGCGTAAGTTAAAGCTTGGGTAAATCGTTCTGAAAGCATTGTGTGAGATTAGAGAGGGTGGGAGAACGCTTGGCAAGGGAGCATCTGTTCTGCTTTTAACTCAGATTCTGGTAGGTTGTAGATGGGTTTCCTCGTAGGTGGCAGTTGGGGGGCACGGCAAGCAGAAACAAAAAGGTCTGAGGGAGTTAGACTAGACTCGGATTTTAGTAAATGGGTTAACTCAAAACTCACTAATCCTCCCACACTATGACCAAAGAAGGCAAATGGTTTATCTAAGTGGGGAATAAGAGCCGGGGCAATGGCCTCTACTAAGGGTTTTAATTGGGTGAAAGGCTGTGAACCGATCTGAGATCCCCGACCTGGATATTCCACTGGACAAATCTCGATCATTTTTGGGAAACTTTCAGACCAGGAGCGAAAGTTTAAAGCCCTACAACCTGCGAAGGAAAAACAAAATAACCGGAGCTTTGCCTGGCTTAAAATATGTCTTTAACCAAACCTTAATCAGTGGAAAACATATCTCCTTTAATCGAAAATTAGATAGAGATAAAAACCTTTGTATTTGATTCCGTCGGCTTTCAAACTTAGTTGGTATTGGTAAAGCACTCGCTAAACTTTCTGGCTCTTCCGTCTCTTTTATGAAACCCAATACTAAAGGCTTGTTGCCTGATAGCTTTAAACCCTTACAGAACAAGGGTTTCATCGTTTTAAATGCATTTATTTGATAATAATGTAAGTGGCTCCACCATAAAATTACTGGAAGAACCAACTTTCTAAACTTAGTTGTTTGATTGATTGTAAAACTTGAATTAGAATTGTCAGCAGCAGGTATTGTGCCAGACTCAGTTGACTCTTCCAATTTTAGATTTTGGATTTTGGATTGAGAAGAGAACAAATCAAACTTACTCTTTTTCCTGATTATCTCTCCCCTTCTTTCCCTACCCCATCTCCTGAAAATGGAAAGATTAAATTGTTTCAATCTAAAATCTAAAATCCAAAATTGTTTGACTTTTTAGATGGATTTGATAGAATTCTGATAACATTGTCAACAAATAGGACTTATTGACAATTGGGATCTATTTTTTTTACCATAAATCGTTACATTCTTTACCCAGTCTAACTTTTGGCATTAGTTGTCACCCCTTCAGCTTTTTAGAGTGGGGTGATAGTTTCAGGAGAAATAAGGTAAATCGCAAAAACCATTACCAAACCGACATTTTTTGGTGTTTTGGCAATTTCTGCAAATCTACAAAAAATGGGCGAACCAGGAGTTACCAGTTCTGACAAAAACAAATGTATCTTTAGTATTAATCAAATTTAATCAACTAAGAGTAAAAATGCCTAAGAACATCTACGCAATATTAGTTGGTATTGATGAATATCACCCTGCATCAATCCCCCCATTACCAGCCTTGAAAGGTTGCATTAATGACATTAAGGCAGTGGAAGCAGAGCTTCAGGAGTCTATGGCTAGGGATGGGCAATGGCAACTCACACAACCTTTGATACTTACAGACCATCTGGCAACCCGTCAGGGAATTATCGAGGGTTTTACAAGATATCTGAGTAACGTTGGCAGGGATGATGTTGTCCTTTTCTACTATGCAGGTTATGGATCTCAGACAAAGGTGCCAGGGTACTTAGGGTTAGACCCATGGGATAAAACTCTAGTTTGCTATGACAGTCGAACACCAACTAGTCGAGACTTAACACATCAGGAGTTAACCTATCTACTCTCTAAAGCAGCACAAAATAACCCCCAGGTCTTGATGATTTTGGACTGTTGTTATTCCAGTGCAGCTATTAGATACTTGGTAACTGACATTACAGTGCGTAGTTTGCCGACAGACTTACGCGAGCGCACTCTCCCTAGCTTTATTTTTGCTGAGGACAGTGGCATAACCATGGACCAAGGTCGATATATTAGACTCCATGCCTGTCAAGACTATGAGCTAGCGCAGGAGTACAAAGGGGTGACAGGTGAGTATCGAGGTGCTTCTTCCTCTTTCTTGCTGCAAACCTGGCAATTTAATCATGGCAGCATCTCCTATCAGGATTTAGCTAGGACCGTTCATAGTCTAGTCAGTAGTAGAATTCCCCAACAGTCACCCCAACTTATAGTCACTACTCCCCAGGACTTAGATGAACCATTCTTAGGTGGTGCAGTTGGTCAACGTCCTTGGTATTTTTCCCTAAATTACAATCATCACCAGAACTCCTGGGTAGTTGATGGTGGCACACTAGACGGCATCCTCCCATCAACTGAGGATCGGAGTATTATATTAACTGTTTTTCCTGTGGGTACTCACCCTGAACATTTCCACCAACCGGAAATAGCTTTAGGTGAAGCGCGAGTTACCCAAGCTCTACCACAAGAAAGTCAGGTCGAAATTATCAGGGGTAGAGAAAGCTTATTAACCAACCAAAGCTATTGGGCTGCAATCATTAATCTACCCTTGCCATTGCTAAAAGTTTATCTCAAAACTCCTGTAGAACTAGTCTCCCCATATATATGGCTGGTGGATGAACCTCTAGATGCTGATTGCCACCTATCGGCAGCTAATGGTTTCTACTGGATTACACACCCCGCAGATAACCGTCCCCTAGTCGATCCTCTACCTATGGGCACCTTCCTAGTAACTAGACGGTTAGAAAATATTGCCCGATGGTATAATATCGTTCACCTCTCCAACCCCACTACAAGTTCCATCAACTCCAATGATGTGAAGATGGAGGTAATTATATTATCTGGGAAACTAGAATCAAAGTCCCCATCAGAGGTCCAGGTTGAATACACCTACGAAGATGGTAGCTGGAACTTCCCCATTATTCAAATTAAACTCACTAATCATAGCGATCGCCTCCTCTATTGTAATGTCATAGATTTATCTGAAAGCTATACTGTAGATGTACCATTTTTCCAGGACCAAAGTTGCATCCCCTTGGCACCAGGTGGTGGCACCGTCACAAGTTTTGATAATATCGGTTTTACTGTCCCCGATATCTATTGGCAACAGGGAAGAACTGAGTACAAAGATATCTTCAAGCTGATGGTCAGCACGAGGGAATTTGATGCCAGTTTACTGCAACAAGATGGATTATCTAGTACAATCAATACCCCCGATCCTCCAGATGATGATTGGTTTACCAAGCAGGTGACACTAACGGTGGTGCGACCGCAGGATGCTCAGTCAGTCCCTAATTATGGCATTGCCTCATTACAGAATGGTCTAGTTGAGGTCCAACCCCATCCCAGCTTAAAAGCCAAAATTAATTTAACCACTCTCTCCCAAGCCAGTGGAGATTTAGGCACTCTCAATCTATCCGGTAGATTATTGTATTTCACTTCCGGACAAGGAAGTGATCCTGGTTTGTCTGTTTTAGAGTTAACTGATATAGAAAATTACCAAGTTGTCACCCCAGAAACACCTCTCAAGTTACTAGTTAATCTACCCCTAGCTGAGTCGGAATATCTGTTATTATTGGCAAGTAATGGGGAGTTATACTTACCCTTAGGAAATGGGAAAATAGCAGAATCCGGCAAAATTGATCTCACCATAGTACGCTTAATCCCAACCACTTCAATCGCCCTTTTCTTGGTAAAATTCACCCCACGAAAGTTACCTAGATACCCTACTCTAGCTGTAGCAACACTGGCTCAGAACGATGAGGTAAGATATCAACATAATCTCGAAGAAATCAAAACCCTAGTAGCCGCAGCTAGGCGAATTCTCCTCTGTATTCATGGTATAACTGGGAGTACAGCTAGTATGCTCCCTGGTTTCAACCAAGCCATCGTCAATTTAAATGAGCAAAACTTACCAATTAAAGAATTTTATGACCTAGTTTTGACTTACGATTACGACCAGATCTACACCACAATTGAAGAAAATGCCAGACTCTTAGGGCAACAGATACAAGCAGTGGGTTTAGGTGCAAATCAGAGTCAGGAATTGCATATAGTAGCCGATTCCACAGGTGGTTTAGTATCTCGATGGTTTATTGAGCGAGAAAGCGGGAACCAAATCGTTCAACATTTAGTAATGTTAGGTACACCTAACGCGGGAATTCCTTGGGCGAACTTCTCAAACTGGCTATGGTTATCCTTGGCGACGGTTTTAAATCAAACATCCACAACTAGTGAGAATGAGCAAGTTATTGCCAACTTACTTGAATTATGGGTTTTAAAAGACTATGTGCGATCGTATCTCGAGCCAAACTCAGATTTGCTCCAGTCCATGGCCAACAATCCAGATCCCCATGTCCCCTATACAATTGTATCAGGTCATAGTATCCTCAGTACTACACCGGAAGAGAGCCATAGGTTAGCACAGCTAATTCTCGGTGAAACCATAGATCCAACATTTTTCCAGCAACCCCACGACCTAGCCGTAGCGATGGCTAGTGTTAGAAGCGTAAGTAACGAAAGAACACCAGCACCAAAAATCGTCCAGCCAAACCCCGACTGTAGCCACTTCGCCTACTTTAGCCATCCATCAGGATTAGAAGCTCTAGCAAAAGCCATCCAACCGTATGTTAATACTCCAACCACCATATCACAGGAAGCTCTACCTTCACTTTGGACAGTCAACTTTACCCCAACTGAAGACGAGAAATATCCTCAAAAGAGAAATAGCATCATAGTCACAATAGTCGTCTTATTGGTAATTGGAATTACTGGCTTTATTTTCTGGAAACGATCAACTCAACCAAAACCAGATCATTCAGTCCAAAAACAGTCAATGAATAGCAGGATTTTAGATGTTGCTCAAGGTGGAGAACCTCAAAAGGGAGTATGAGCCAAAATATCACATACACAGGTGGATGCCACTGTGGTGCTGTCCGCTTTCAGGTGGTAGTTGACAACCACAGGGTTGAAGATTGCAACTGCTCAATTTGCCGCCAAAAGGGATTTTTACATTTAATCATACCACCAGAGAAATTCACTCTCCTCCAAGGAGAGGCTGAGTTAACAACTTACAAATTTAATACAGGTATTGCCCAGCATAAATTTTGCCGGATCTGTGGCATCCACCCCTTTTACATTCCCCGAAGTCACCCTAACTGCATTGATATCAATGTGCGCTGTCTAGATGGGGACGTAATCGGGAATTTTGAAATTGTCCCCTTTGATGGAGTGAATTGGGAGGCAAATATGCACAAATTACTTTAACGTCCGAGCATCTTATCCCTCAGGTGCTTAATGCGATCGCGCAATTTTGCTGCTGCCTCAAATTCTAATTTCTTGGCTGCTTCTTTCATCTGTACTTCTAGTTGAGTAATTAACTCCGGGATCTGTTCTAAAGGTAGTTCATCTATATGGTTATCTACCACTTGTAATTCTGTGGCATTTAACCGCCGGGACACATCCAAGAAAGATAAAATAGCGTTACTAGATTTCTTCACTATCGGTTGGGGGGTAATCCCGTGGAGTTGATTATGAGCTATCTGAATTCCCCGGCGCCGCTCAGTTTCATCAATAGCCTTAATCATGCTATCTGTTAAATTATCAGCATACAAAATCGCTTTTCCCCGGATGTGACGCGCTGCCCTCCCTATGGTTTGAATTAATGACCGCTCGGCTCGTAAGAAACCTTCTTTATCTGCATCCATGATTGCAACTAGGGAAACTTCTGGTAAATCCAAACCCTCCCGGAGCAAATTCACCCCTACCAACACATCAAATTTACCTTCGCGCAAATTCTGCAAAATCTCAATCCGCTCGATGGAATTGATTTCTGAGTGCAAATACCGCACGCGAATTCCCTGGTCTTGGAGATATTCAGTTAAATCTTCCGCCATTCGCTTAGTTAAGGTGGTAATCAGCGTCCGTTCTTGAAGATCTACTCGGTCTTTAATTTCTCCCAATAAATCATCAATTTGTCCCTCCGTAGGACGGACGACAATTTCTGGATCAATTACCCCAGTTGGTCGAATTACTTGTTCTGCAATATGGCCTGTGGAAACTTCTAATTCCCAATCTCCTGGTGTAGCGGAAACAAAGATACACTGGTGGACTTTGTGCCAAAATTCCTCTGCTTTTAGCGGACGGTTATCAGCGGCACTGGGGAGTCTAAATCCATGCTCAATTAAGACTTTTTTCCGAGCTTGGTCACCGTTGTACATTCCCCGAATCTGGGGGACTGTCACATGGGATTCATCTATGACTAACAGCCAATCTCGGGGAAAATAATCAACTAGACATTCTGGTGGTTCTCCAGCTTGCCTCCCTGCTAGGTGACGGGAATAGTTCTCAACGCCGTTACAGTAACCTACCTGACGTAACATTTCTAAGTCGTAGCGTGTGCGCTGTTCTATCCGTTGGGCCTCTAATAATTTACCTACCCCTTCTAACTCGGCTTTATGCTGTTTTAATTCTGCTGATATGTCCTCACAGGCAACTTCTAGCCGTTCTTCGGGAGTGACAAAGTGACGAGCTGGGTAGATATTCACTGCTGCCAAACTTTGGAGAATTTCCCCTGTGACTGGGTCAATGTAACGGATGGCATCAATTTCGTCCCCAAAAAATTCAACGCGAATGATTCGGTCTTCATAAGCTGGGCCAATTTCTAAAACATCACCCCGCACCCGAAACCTACCTCGGCCCATTTCCAGATCGTTTCGGGTGTACTGTACTGATGCCAAATCTCGCAAAATTTGGCGCTGGTTAACTTCCATACCTAGTCGGAAGGGGATGGCAGCTTTCAGATACTCTGCGGGAATTCCCAACCCGTAAATGCAGCTAATGGAAGCAACAACAATCACATCCCGTCGTTCAAATAGCGATCGCGTGGCGGAATGCCGCAGCATATCTATTTCATCATTAATGGCGGCAGTTTTTTCAATATAAGTGTCGGTGACAGGGATGTAGGCTTCTGGTTGGTAATAATCGTAGTAACTGACAAAATACTCCACTGCGTTCTGGGGAAAGAACTCTCGCAACTCATTACATAGCTGCGCTGCTAGGGTTTTGTTATGGGCTAAAACCAAAGTCGGTTTCCCCACTTTCTCAATCACTGCGGCTACAGAAAACGTCTTCCCAGTTCCCGTAGCTCCTAGTAATGTTTGATAACGATTACCACCTTGAATACTAGCCACAAGTTGAGCAATTGCTCGTGGTTGATCACCCGTAGGCGCAAAGGGAGCTTGAAGACAAAATTCCACCATATAATTTTGTTGGAAATACCACACCCCATACTAGTTATTACCATCTGACATTTGTACATACTATAGTAATAACTCTTTACAAAGATTCATGGTTTAAGTTGACTTATGTATCACATTTGAAGATACTTATAGCTATTTGCGGTTTAATAGCGTTAAACTCTCATATATAGGGAAAAAATTCATCTTTCCTTAATTATTGTAAAATCCAGTTAATAAACCACAGGTGTTGGGTTATGAGCGTTAGTAGTGCAGGTAAAGTCATCAGTTCTCGGCAAAAGCTTGGTAAATCGAAGGGAGAAACAACAGTGGAAGTTGAAAATAACCAGGGTCAAAATCTAAATCCAGATAAAGAGGAGCCAAATGCAACCCAATCAGTGCAAGCTACCAATGGAACACTCACTGTAGCCGATGTGCTTCCTCTCAGTAGCAGCAACTTGCAAATTGCTCAAACAGCTTCTATTGCTGGGTTACGTCCTATTGGCACCAGTAGTTTGCAAGTCATCGAAACCTATAACGTCATGGGAATTCGCCCCATTAGTGCTAATACCTTTCAAGTCGTGAGCACTCTCAACCTCTCCGGTATCCGGCCAATTGCCTCTAGTTCATTGGTAGTGGCGGAAAGTTATTCCATATTTGGGAACCGTCCAATAGCATCCAATACTGTAGACGACTCAGAAAGTCTAATGGGTTTTATAGATTAGATGTTCAGGTAAACATTCAGTTATTAGAAATCAACTAACTGGTAGCTGAATGTCAGTATATTTTTTATTTTTTTGTATTTAGTCACTGCAACAAGCAGGTCTTATTGACAATAGAAAATCTGGAATCCCTTTAAATCAATGGCTTAGAGAAAAATCAGGCTATTTGCTTTATTGTTAATACTTTTGTACTAATAAACCAAAACATCAGGGTTTTCAGACTTGGTATACTCTGCACGGTTTGGCGCTTGAGGTTACAGGCAAAAGTCCAGAAATCAGCCGTTTCTAGTATAGTAAACAATGATTATGTACGGGAAATTATGAAGATTTTATAAACCTTTATTTATTAGTGCTTTCAGCCGATCTGATTCTCAATAAGCGGTTCTTATTGCGGTGACTAGTTACTATTTTTTTTACAATTAAACATTTACTTTAAAGATTTGATTAACTACGATGAAAATTGTGGACCCATATATTAAGTCGTGGGAATATTTCCACTAGAATCTACAAGGATATCATTGCTTATGAGTATCAAAAGGATAGTTAAGCACTGTTATCAGAGCTATGATTCTGTATGCTACTCTAGCAACAAATCTTTTACGGAGTCTTCCAGGTAATGAATCCATTAAAAAATTTACGGATTCTAATTCTAGCTCTTACCTTGGGTGGTGTCCTCGTAATTCTTATGAAGGTATTGTTGAGCAAAAATGTAGACAAATACGAGCCAGAAGGTGCAAGGTCCCATGCCAATGCTTATGTGCTGTTCTATGCATTTTTGACATAACCTTGATGATTGTCTGAACCGCTTTAATGCCTGTAATACCCAACCTGCTATCCTTGACTTGAGTAGCGGTAAGCGTAAATTCTCACTGAATATCCCATCTTTGTTTTGCCATCTTAACTGAGAACATGACTCAATCAAATGCTGATAATAAGTTAACTTCTTTAGTACAAGAGCTACAGGGGTTTGCCTTTACCCAACAAGGCTCAATGACCATATTGCGAGTAGTTGGCTACGGTCTTTTGGTTCTAGCAGTTTTCGATGTTGTTGAGATTTTGACTCCCCCAAGTTTTATGAATCCAGTGTGGGAATTCCAAACCTTAGGGGGACTTGTTGAGCACGTACCAGTTCCTTTAATCGGGATGGCACTGGTGTTCTATGGAGAGATGTATGCACGGAACAAGCGGGAAATCCTAATTCTCAAGGGACTATCTTGGCTAACCTTAGTATTCGCAATAATTTTTATCCTCCTAGTCCCATTAGGGATCATTGACTCTGTGCGGATTAATAAGCAAACCACAGCTCAAATTGGGATAATATCCGAGCAACAAGTATCTAAGGCTGAACAACTAGAAAAGAACCTGAATGCAGCAACGCCACAACAAATAGAAAACTTCTTGAAAAGCCGAGGTCAATCTCTGCAAGATACAAGTCCTGAACAAGCTAAAAGTCAACTTTTGACACAAGTTGGTAAGGCTGAAGCCGAAATTAAAACCAAAGCCGAAACAACTGAGTCTTCCCAAAAGTTAGCTCTGCTCAAGAGTTCCGTGAAATGGAATCTAGGAGCTTTGGTATCTGGGACTATCTTCTTTATGTTTTGGCGGCTGACCTCTTGGGCTAGAAGTTAAGTAGGAATTAGGAATTAGGAATTGGGGGATCTTCTCGACTCCCAAATCCTTTTTGATTAAACTTTAGCTAATTCAGGTGTAGGACGCTTGCTATTCCGAATATTTGTAATTGCCTCAGCGTAATCCTTAGCGTTAAACACAGCTGAACCAGCGACAATGGCATTGGCTCCTGCCTCTAAAACTTGCCAGGTGTTATTAGCTTTCAGTCCCCCATCCACTTCAATCCAAGGGTCAAGACCACGTTCTTCACACATCAGGCGTAGTTTCTGAATTTTAGGCACCACAGTGGGAATAAAGCTTTGACCCCCAAACCCGGGGTTAACGCTCATAATCAAGATCAAATCGCAAAGCTCTAGGACATATTCGATTAGCTCTAGAGGACTACCAGGATTGAGTACAACTCCAGCTTTTTTGCCAAGTTCTCGAATTTGTCCGAGAGTGCGGTGGAGGTGGGGTGAAGCATTGTGTTCAGCATGCACAGAAATAATGTCAGCACCTGCTTTGGCAAATCCTTCTACATACTTTTCTGGTTCCACAATCATTAAGTGGACATCTAGTGGCTTAGTTGTTACAGGGCGAATCGCCTCCACAACCAGAGGACCTATCGTAATATTAGGTACAAAACGACCGTCCATCACGTCAACATGAATCCAATCTGCTCCAGCCAAGTCTACGGCACGAACTTCGTCACCCAGGCGACTAAAATCCGCTGATAGGATAGATGGAGCAATCACAATAGGTTTTTGAGATAGGTTTTGGGTCATGGCTAAGGGGTTTCTAAGTGTCTTAATCTGTAGGTATTGTAACAGTTTATGAATAAAAAAATTACCTGGGTAATTTGCTCTTTGACTGCTTCTTGTTTGAGTATGCCAGTAATCGCTTCAGGCTGGCAATCTTCTCTGAACAGTAACGGCATAGATGCACTAAAACTACACCAGCCTCCCTACAATTTAATTGGGCGCAAAATTGCCATTGGTCAGGTAGAAATTGGTCGTCCGGGAATGTTTGGCTGGGATAAGGCCGTATCTCAAAACCGGGCTGTGTCACTAGCTGGGGTATTCCTCCGTGACGGCAGAGCTATTTCAAATAGTGGTATTGACCCCCATGCTTACAATGTTGCCGCCCTGATGGTGAGTCAAGATAAGGCTTTGCCTGGAGTCGCCCCAGCAGCAAAACTATATTCATCGGCAGTAGGTTCTACGAAAATATCTAGTCAGCCCGAAGAATGTTTATCAGCCCAGCAGGTGGCAAAGCAAAATGGTGGAGATGTCCGTGCCATTAATTTCAGCTTTGGTGAACCTCTGAGCCCTGACCCCCGACAAGGGGCTACTCTAGATGGTAGTGCACTACTAACACTATGTATTGATTGGTCAAGTCATGTTCATGATGTCCTGTATGTGATTGCAGGCAATCAGGGTAAGGGAGGAATTCCCATCCCCACTGACAATTTTAACGGAGTTAACGTGGCCTCTTCCTCCCGACAGGGACTTGTATTTAATAAAGTAGATGTTTCCAATTTGGCTGGATCTTATAAAGGAGTCAGCGGTTACCTAGCGGGTAAAGAGTTTAATCTGGCAGGTCGCCGCACTATCAGTATAGTGGCACCTGGTAGTAATATCCCGTTGCTGAATCCTGATGGCAATGTGTATAATTCCAGCGGCACAAGTTTTGCTGCACCCCACGTTACAGCCACTGTTGCCCTGTTACAGGAATTTGGCGATGGACAATTGCGAATAAAACAACCCCATTGGAGTACAGATTCTCGGCATCATCAAGTGATGAAAGCAGTATTGTTAAATTCAGCAGATAAGTTACAAGATCGTGGTGATGGCTTGCGCTTAGGAATGACTAGAACCCTAATTGATAAACAAGATCATGATTGGCTAGCTTCCGATGCCTACAAAGACCCCCATATTCCCTTAGATGCCCAAATGGGTGCAGGTCATTTGAATGCTTTTCGCGCCTATCAGCAATTTAGCCCTGGCGAATGGCATCAATCAGGTGCTATCCCAGCCATTGGTTGGGATTATGGCACTGTGAATGCTGGGCAATCAGTAGATTATTTGTTGGCAAAACCTTTAAAAAATCAGAGTTTTATCGCTATTACCCTAATTTGGGATCGATTAGTTGAACTCCAAGATCAAAATCATCACCAGCAGTATGGGTTAGGTGATAGTTTTCGCGATCGCGGTTTGAATAACATCAACCTTTACCTGGTAAAGGCTAATGCAGCCCATCCTAATCCTGATTATGTCTGCGCCTCAATTAGTCAGATAGATAGTATACAACATATTTTTTGCCCCGTTCCTGCCACTGGTAAATATAAAATCCGTGTCCAGTTTCAACACCAGGTGAATACTGCAACTCAAGCATATGCTTTAGCTTGGTGGGGTGTTAGCAATTAAAAAGGGGTAGTTTTTGCAGGGGAGAGATTGATTCTATTGTCCCCTAATCTAAAATTTGCAGGTGCATTACCAATGACACATGACCAATTGACCATTTACCCATTACCTATTACATATTACCAACTGCCATCGTCAACGGATATGATAAGTACTCAACCAGACTTAATACCAATCCTTTGTTTCCAAAACTGTAACAATTAAGCACTTGTATTGTTCTCACTGCCATAGTGAACAATTGAAACATCATTAGCGAATAAGGTAGCAAAATGAATCAGCACAAATTTAGTGGTGTGAAAGGAAATTTTCTCCAAAGACGTTACGGTGTGAGCTTAGGAAGACGTTATGTTATAGCTGCTGCCAGCGTCGTACTATTGGGTGTACTGGGGTATTCCCAGGTAGATGGCAGTAGGAATGTCCTTGACCAATCTCCCCTACCTGGTACAGAGTCACCATCACCGAAAGATACATCAAACTAGCACCTAATATTAGGGTGAAGTGGCTTCAGAAATATTGAGAGCGTTTTTGGCTTCCACATTTGGAGAAGATTCTGGTACAAAAGGTGCACCTATCTCCTTACTAGTTTCACCATTATCTGTGTAGCTACCAAGTACAGAGGGACGGATAGCAGTTAAAGCAGCCTTAATAACGACAGCACTAGGCACTGCGACAACTACCCCTAAAAGTCCACCAATTCTGGCCCCTGTCAAAACAGAAATGAGAATCCACACTGGATTTAAACCAGTGAAACTCCCCAAAATTCGGGGAGCAATCAAGTTTTCGAGAACTTGTTGCACAATTACTGCTGCCATCAACATCCTCAGCCCCATCCAGAAATCTTGCAGTGCTACTAGCAAGGTAGTTAGGGCAATACCGACGGAACCACCAAAGGGGACAAGAGCCATGACACCGATAGTTAAGCCAAATAGTAGTCCAAAAGGCACCTTGAGCCAGAGGAAGCTGGGAATGAGGGCAGATGCCATGCAGGTAGATAAAATTAGCTGGGTGATGAAAAAGTTTTGGAAGCTGAGACGAACTGTTTTGGAGAAAGGCTCACGGAATTTAGAGGGTAGCCATCCGACCAAACTCTGCCACAGTTCATCTCCATGTTGCAGAAGATAAAAAGTTAGGACCATTGTTAGCAGGAAATCCAGCAAGCTGGTGAGAGTGACAACAGCCAAATTTAGTACCTGTCCAGTGATTGCCTGCAATTGACTTTTGACACGGTCATTGATTTGCACTACCAGGGCATCTAAGTTAATTGGTAGGCCTAAACTTTCTGCTTTCTGATTTAAAATCATCAGTTGAGAGCGTCCAGAGTCAATTAACTCTGGTAAGCGAGCTACAAGTTGCTGGGCTTGAGTTAGGGCTAGTGGAAAGAGGGTGACACCCAGCCCTAATATAATGGACAAAGCTAATAGAAATACTAAAATAGCAACTTGTTCTCGTTTAGCACCATGACGCTGCATCCAACTAACAGGATAGTTGAGTAGAAATGCTAGAACCGAGGCTCCGACTAAAATGACGATGAGAGAATGGAAGTAATCAAAAATTGCCGAAATCGCCCAACCATTGAGAACTAACAATGGAGCAAATAGGGTGATCGACCCGATTTGTGCTATTGGTGTGAGTGCCTGCCACCAGTCGAGTAGCTTACGTGTCTGCATTTTCAGCGGATTGCGGAATAGAACTAAAATGAATCTTTCTTTACAGCCTATTATCTCTAACTATATGAGTGTTATTCATCCCCCTACTTTAAGATTGGACTCTCAACAATGAAAAATCTACCACCTATTGATATTTCTTCTCCTGAAGAAAATTCGGCTATACCAAGAAAACAGTTACTTTTATACCTAATTCCTATCTTAGGCTTTTTCCCCTCCCTGTGGACCCTCTATCGTCGCCAGGGAAGCCGGGAACAACAGGCTGTGAGTCGCTTGTCTATTACTCTGACACTTACCTGGTTATTAGGATACCTCTTGTTAGCAACCGGGTCCGCAACTTCAGACTATTTGACTTTGCGGCTATTACTCCTCAACAGTTTCCTCACATCTAGTTACTTTTTGGTGAGTATCTGGTTAATGTTCCGCTTGCTTCAAGGTAAGTATGCCCGTTTACCAGGGCTAAGTAGTTTCGCTGAGGATGTTTTGGGTAAGTATTTGTCTTAAAGTGATTTTAGACTGAATTTCAGGAACAGAGACGAAATTAATTGTTCTAGACAGCATTTGAATGTGAGGCAATCTGTGACCTGTCAAAGACCATCTGCGAAGAACACCAAGTCTAGGCAGAAGATCTCAGCTAACTCCCCTGGACGTTGGCTGTGGTTTGCCATTGGTCTGGGAGGTATAGGTGTGGCATCGGGAATGGCAGGGACACTACTGTCTCTTGGAATAGTAAGCCTTTCCAGCAAGCTAAACTCAGTCCAGAGGAAGCAGCAGTTTTTAATGGCGATCGCATTGCAGGCAGTGGACTGCAATTTTCTCAATTAACCCCCCGTGTAAATATTTTACTATTAGGGACGGGTGTGCTACCGCCCGACCATCAGACATGGCAAGCGGAGATTTAGCGAATCTGGGATTACTTGTTGGGGCAGTCAGGTAATGGTAGACAGGGGAGTTGAAATAGGAACCAACGTCAATTAAATTTCGTCAACGGAGATTGAATGAAGCAGTAGTATTTAAGATACCTTTGCTTGAAGTGCTGAGTCTTTTTGTAACAACAGCAAGATAGCACTCAAGCAAATTTAATTAATATACCTAATCTAAATAATAAACCGCCTATGCGATCGCTGCACATCCGCAATTTAGCGAGATATATTAGTTAAATATAGTACACAGCAATCATCCTCCCTAAGACTATGCCATCTGATTTGTCTCCCCTGTGGATATCGCTGAAAACCGCTTTTTTGGCCACATTTATCACGTTTTTTTTCGGTATTGCTGCTGCTTACTGGATGCTAGGATATCAGGGCAAAGCCAAATCACTTGTAGAGAGCATCTTTATTGCTCCCCTGATCTTACCTCCTACAGTTGTGGGTTTCTTATTACTGATATTTTTTGGTAAAAATGGCCCCCTAGGGAACCTGATGGACAAGTTTGACTTTAGTATCGTTTTTACCTGGTACGGTGCAGCGATCGCAGCTACAGTTATTTCCTTCCCTTTAATGTATAAAACTGCACTAGGAGCCTTCAGCCAAATCGATAGTAACTTGCTCCGAGTAGCCAGAACCTTGGGGGCTAATGAATTGACGATCTTTTGGCAGATCAGTTTACCCCTGGCACTTCCAGGTATTGTTGCCGCTACAACCCTAACCTTTGCCCGTGCCCTAGGAGAATTTGGTGCCACATTAATGCTAGCGGGTAACATCCCCGGACAAACCCAAACCATGCCCATGGCCATTTATTTTGCGGTGGATGCTGGAGCAATGAACGAAGCTTGGTTCTGGGTAATTGTCATTATGGTAATCTCCCTCTCAGGAATTATCGGGGTAAACTTTTGGCAGGAACTCACTGATAAAAGCAGATCCAGGGGAATTAGCAACCAAAGGGGACAGAGGTCTCGCTCTCCTGTATCCACTTCCTCATCGGGACTGTTTATCGACATTGAGAAAAAACTCCCCAGTTTTCATCTCCAAGTTACCCTGAATACCGAACAGCAACCCTTAGGACTGCTAGGAGGTTCTGGCGCCGGGAAAAGTATGATTTTGCGCTGCATTGCCGGCATCGAAACCCCAACCAAAGGACGGATAGTCTTAAATAATCGGGTGTTATTCGACTCCGAGGCAGGAATTAATATACCCAGCCGCGATCGCCGAGCAGGGTTTTTGGTGCAGAACTATGCCCTTTTTCCGCACTTGAACGTAGCCGAAAACATCGCCTTTGGTATGCCCAAAGGATTATCTGCTGGAGCAGCACGGGCGCGAATAGAACAGCAACTCCTAGCCATGCAATTGACAGACTTAGGCCATCGCTATCCCTACCAAATCTCAGGGGGACAACAACAAAGAGTAGCCCTAGCTAGGGCCTTGGCCAGTCAGCCAGAAGTCTTACTTTTAGACGAGCCGTTTTCTGCCCTTGACACCCACCTGCGTTCTCAGTTAGAGCAACAGATGGCAGAAATTTTAACTGATTACCCAGGAGTGACTTTATTTGTCACCCACGATATGGAAGAAGCTTATCGGCTTTGCCCCAACCTGCTGGTACTAGAAGGGGGGAAAGGAACTCATTATGGCTCTAAGTACGACATATTCGAGCGCCCTGCCACCGTAGGGGTAGCCCAAATCACAGGCTGCAAGAACCTATCTCCGGCCGTTGCCACCGGGTCCCAACAGGTAGAAGCGATCAATTGGGCCTGTACACTTCAGGTTTCACAACAGATTCCCCCTCAGCCATCCCACATTGGCATTCGCGCCCATCAGCTCCTTTTTCCTGATGAGCCCCAACCAGAAAACACCTTTCCTTGTTGGGTGGCCAAGAGCAGCGAAACCCCCCATCGGATGACATTGTTCTTAAAGTTGCACAGTCCACCCGATGGTTCCCAGGATTACCATCTACAGGCGGAAGTTTTCAAGGAAAAATGGGTAACTCTAAAAGACCGGGGTTTTCCTTGGTATGTGTATTTAGATCCCCGACGTTTGATTTTAATGGAATAGGATACAATCAAATTCTCTCCTTCAGTACTCAACTGTAACCCTAATCACGAATAAGATCTTGCACTTCTCCGTATCAACACAGGCATCCTAAAGTGACAGGTGGTTGTGTTGGACACAGAAGGCTTTTCAGGCACGAAATTCCCCCTCTACTGCGTTGCCAACCAAGCACGTAACACCTCCCCCACTGTCCAGGCTTGAGCGATACATCCTCGTGATGTCATTGGTGCATCACCGTCAAAAATTTCACTGAGACTGCCAAGACCCGCTGCGATCAAATGATTAGCCATGGGTAACAAAAATTCCTGAGCTTGGGCAGGGTTTTTATAGACCCGCAGGTGCGCTTGGACAAAGGGACCTAACAACCAACCCCAAACTGTCCCCTGATGGTAAGCTCCATCCCGTTGGTACTGATCACCACTATAACTCCCTCGGTACTGGGGATCGTCGGGAGAGAGCGATCGCAACCCGTGGGAAGTCAGTAGCATGCGCCCACAGGCATTTACCACAGCCTTTTGCTGGGCATCTGTAAGGGGACTCTCTGGCAGTGACACGACGAAGATTTGGTTGGGACGTAGGGCTGAATCATCTCCATCGGGACTGTCTACGACGTCGTAGCAATAACCTCTTTCCTGATTCCAGAACCGGGCAAACCTAGCTAAGACCCGGTCTGCCATTGCGGTATACTCTTGGTGTGGCTTGCCTAATTGGCGGGCAAAATTAGCCATTGTTCGTAGGGCATTGTACCACAGAGCATTGACTTCTACAGGTTTGCCAATTCGCGGTGTAACTACCCAATTCTCCACCTTGGCATCCATCCAAGTCAGTTGGCTGCCTGTTTCCCCAGCGTAGAGTAAACCATCAGCTGGATCAAGGTGGATATTGTAGCGTGTGCCCCGACAGTACCAGTTAATCATCTCCACCAGAACCCGAAAGAGTTCCCCCAGTAGGTTATCGTCACTGGTAGCATCGTAGTAGGCGCGGACAGCTTCAAAGTACCAGAGTCCAGCATCCACGGTGTTGTACTCAGGCTGTATCCCTGTATCTGGAAATCGATTAGGTAACATTCCCTGATCTATGTACTTAGCAAAGGTGCGAAGAATCGAGCGAGCAACATCTGTCCGGCCAGTGGCAATAGTTAATCCAGGTAGACTAATCATCGTGTCCCGTCCCCAGTCACTAAACCAGTGATAACCAGCAATAATGGTCTTGCCTTGGGTGTCTTCTGCTGTGGGACGATCAACGATAAACTGGTCAGCAGCCAATACTAAGTGATTAATCCAACTCGGTTCCTTCTGTACATGGAGGGGTCGGTTAACTTGCCACAGTCTGATTAACTTATCCTCATGGGTGCGGCGGAATTTCAGGGCAGCTTCACCATGTAAATCTGGATGTGGCTCTGTGGTGGCAATAATAGTTAATGTTTCTAAAGGCTTGAGGGCAGCGGTAAAAGTGGCAGCATGGAGATGATCTTCTTGGTGGTTCAGCCCACGTTGGTTTTCCACTGCCAATTCAAAACCATAGTACCAATTGTGGGCAGGAACAGAACTAGCGCGATCGCTCAACAAATACAGTGGCACAGCACTGGGGTAGGCTGTAATCTTTAGCCCAGAAGTAACTGCTTCGATACTCATCTGCCAATCATTACTCTGCGTGCTACCGTGATAATCCCGGTAGTTTACCAGTGCCCGGAGGTTCAGTTGCAGGGGTAGGCTGGCACGAGTTAAGGTATATTGCACATAGGTGGTGTTGGCTCCCTGTTGCATCCACACCCGTTTTTCTAGTAGAGCATCGGCAACCGCAAACCGCCATAGGGGAGTTGTGCCTTCTAAGGCAAAATACTCGATATGTCGGTATCCAGTGGGACTAACAATGTTATCAACCCAGCGGTTGGTATAGAGGGAGTGGGAACGGGTATCATAGGTTACGGTTTCCTCCAGTTTTGTCAATAGCAAGGTACGATCTAAAGGTGGTCTCAATGCTGCTACTAGCAGCCCGTGATAGCGACGAGTGAGTAAACCTGCAACTGTACCCGTTGCATAACCGCCGATACCGTTGGTGACTAACCACTCCCGTGACTCAGCAATGTCAAGATTACCGCAGATTTCCCGTCCAAATTGAATACCCATATCTTTCTCACTACTTTTCCACTATCCGCATAAAAAATAATATGATCATCAGCGGTCAAAATTATCTACCTTTCCCTAGCCTACGCGAAAAATACCATCGCCTGGTACAAGGAAAGGTGGAAGGGATAACAGAGGGATTAACTGATGGGATATGTGATTGCAACTGCAAATATGAAAGGTGGAGTAGGTAAAACTACGATCACCGTTAACGTAGCTACGTGTTTAGTCAAAAATCATGGTAAGCGGGTGTTAGTACTAGATTTAGATAGTCAAATTAGTGCCACACTTAGTCTGATGTCCCCTTTAGAATTTGCTAAGCGGCGCAAACAAAGACGGACTTTTAGGTCTCTCCTAGATCAGATTATCAATCCTGAACCTAATGCTCATCCGACAATTCAGGAAATTATTCAACCCGACATTTGTAATCTCCCTGGTCTACATTTAATCCCCGGAGATATTGATTTGTACGATGAATTTGTTGTTTCGGAAATGCTGCATCAACAATCAGTTGCTTTAGGTGAACAGGATTTTGAAGCAATTTGGAATCACTTTGAACGGGTTCTGATTAGTAATATCTTAAAGCCAGTGCGGGACGAGTATGATTTTATTCTCCTAGACTGTGCTCCAGGTTATAATCTCTTGACTCGTAGTGCTCTAGCTTATAGTGACTTCTACATTCTGCCTGCAAAACCAGAACCTTTATCTGTCGTGGGGATTCAATTGCTAGAAAGACGCATTGGCAAGTTAAAAGATAGTCACGAACAAGAAGCCAAGATAAATATAAAAATGCTGGGAATTGTCTTTAGTATGTGTAGTTCTAACTTACTCAATGGTAGATACTACAAACAAGTTATGCACCGCATTGTCGAAGATTTTGGCGTAGAGAAAATTTGTAAGGCACAAATACCAGTGGATGTGAATGTAGCCAAAGCTGTTGATAGTTTTATGCCCGTGGTTTTACAAAGTCCCAGTTCTGCTGGTTCTAAAGCATTTAATCAGTTAACCCTGGAGTTGTTGCAGAAGCTGTAAAATTTTGGATTCTAGTCAGGTAGTGGGGGTCTCCAGGCTGGGGGGACCCACCTCTTCAAATGTGGTGATTAAATAGGGCTTGCCCAATATTGCTAGAGAGCCAGTCCAGTAGAATCATTCTCAACGAAAAATGGTTGTTTCGGCGCTTCCTAACCAAGGATTTACAGGCTGAGACCTACTTATGTCGCTCTACTGGACCGATGCTCTAGAAGCTATTCTAAATAAGGGGTTCAATCGTTTTTAGTCCCAATAGGTGCAAGAATATGGCATTTAGAGACTCAAAATCCCTGCATTTCGGGAGAAAATAGTGAAGTTAATTTGGGGATCAACCTCCAAAGCTCCCATTTTTCGCACTGTGTGGTATCTAGATTCGCAATAGGAGAGTTTTTCAGCAGACCCTAAATATGTCCAAAACCTTGATAGGTTTCTGGTAAGTATTGAGCATACAACTTTTCAATGTTGTTCAATCCAGGTAGAATTTCCATGTCCAAAATTGGCCGGAACCAGATTTTGGGAAAGCATACAGCTGTGTGAGAAAATAAATGTTGGCGGAAGGCGGTATCTTCGCAAGCGATCGCCAATGTTCTGGTATAGTTCTCATCTCTAGCTTTTCCCCTACCTTTAGCAAAGCACTTTTGTACTAACCAGGAATCCCAGAAAGTACCTTCTAGCTGATAAGACGGAGTACCTAAAATTTCTAGCTCCCCTATTACTCTATAAACCCCATTATCCCATCGCTCCCAAATAAATCTGGGATTCTCTGCTAGTCCCCGTTGACTTACAGATACAAAGGCCATACCCTACTCCACATCAAACAGCGATTTACTATTCACATACTTATAATATAGGAATCTGGCTTGATAGTGGAGACAGGATCTGTGTAGACACTTAACTCTTAACCGGAAAGAGGAGTAGAGGTGTACGGAGTTTTTTGTCAAAATCAAATAGGATTACTGTAGGTCAGCAAAGAGTTTAACTGAAATATATGAATCGTTCAAAAATTATCGCCATTATTACTGGGGCAATTTCCATCATCTTGGCTCTTGTCTATCTGGTGATTGTCCAAATACTAGACTACCGAGATATGCAACCCGCTCCTATCAGCCAAATTCACCGACCAGTTCCAGTTGCTTACACGAAGACAGAAGTAAATCATGAAATGGTAGGGAATTCGAATCCACCCTACTTGTTATGCTAAATTAATTGTTTATAATCTTTTGTCAAAGAACCAAAAGACCCTAATTAAAAACAGTCACGACCAAATCGTGACTGCTAGAAATCTGATTCTACTCGGGTTAGGCAGCAAAATTGGCTGCGGCAAAGTCCCAGTTAGCTAAATTGTCCAAGAAATTCTTAATGAAGGCTGGACGAGCATTTCTGTAGTCGATGTAGTAAGCATGCTCCCAAACATCAAGGGTGAGCAGTGCCTTTTTACCGTAAGCTAGGGGGTTTTCTGCATTGGAGGTCTTAATAACTTTCAGTTGACCACCATCATCAATCAACCAAGCCCAGCCGCTACCGAACTGAGTTGCCGCAGCAGTGGAGAACTCTTCTTTAAATTTGTCAAAGCTGCCAAAATCTTGATCAATCTTCGCGGCTAGTTGACCTGTGGGTGTACCACCACCACTTGGTTTGATTGAATTCCAAAAGAAGTTGTGGTTCCAAACTTGAGCTGCGTTGTTGAAGATTCCAACTTTGGCAGTATCCTTAAAGGAAATTTGAATTACCTCATCCAGGGACTTACTAGCAAGTTCTGTCCCCTCGGTTAGCTTGTTAAGGTTATCCACATAAGCTTTGTGATGCTTGCCATAGTGGTACTCGAAAGTCTCAGCTTTCATCCCATACGCCTCAAGGGCATCAGTATCGTAGGGTAGGGGGGGTTGTGTAAATGCCATTTTGTGAAATCCTCTCTTGACACGTTTCCAATTGGAAGCTAATGCAGCAGATGAAAAAGTTACAGGTTTTGTATCTACGAGTTTTATATCCTTAACCAGGGAACATAAAACTGTAAGTATTCATCTGGCGAATGCTTATATAAAACTTAACATTAATATTTTACAACCAAAGTGAATATTTAGATGAAGTCTGGTAGCAGAGAATAATAATTCCTTGGCTCTCATCTAGACTATTGGGAGTAAGCACAAATCAAAATATTTTAAATCTATCTTTAGCTAGATGACTTAGTCGGGAAATTCATTAACCATGTTACGTGTGATACTCAACTTCATCTAAACTTTAGCAATCCTTTCAATTTTGGATTTTAGATTTTGTCCGATCCACAAGAGGTGGAGACGGAATCAAAATTCCTCAATCCAGAATTTGCAAAGTCTTAGAGGGTGTTTGAAAAGTCCTTCAGCGTAGATTTTACTACCCCAGCCTCTGAGAAGCGGGTACGAGAGAATAAGGGTTTTGGGGTTTGCGATGCAGAAACTGCGGCTACGCCAACGCCCCCCT
>Ga0116227_10004651_pt1 | contig 29652 bp, 15 predicted proteins | sample S1TSphgellanicum_FD_89693 | JGI IMG/M metagenome (GOLD analysis project Ga0116227, IMG submission 89693) | Host-associated microbial communities from peat moss isolated from Minnesota, USA - S1T2_Fb - Sphagnum magellanicum MG | ecosystem: Host-associated > Plants > Peat moss > Unclassified... | reverse complement strand
TGAACGCAAATCTTGGTAGGTACTACAAACGCCAGAAAAGCTGCAAGAAGTTCACTACTAATCTCAGCTGCTTCTAGCTAGAAGTGCGCCAGCTCGCTCTTTGAGCAAACAAGCAAGCTGAGGATTTGAGTAAATATGCAGAAGAAGAAGTTAGTTGCAGCAACAAGCTGAGAGACTGGATCACTCACAAGATGACTGACTGGCTCAATGCTCCAAGAGGGCAGAGCTTTATAGCTAGCTAGACGGCTGTAGTTCTAGCCTCAGCCAGTGCAGCAGCAAGTTTCACAAAGAGCCAACGTCATGAGTTAATCACAAGACTCATCATGGGTCATAGATCATGTACACTAGTGTAAGAAGAAGTCTAGATTCTAGAACTTGAAGGAGGAAGACGACGATCCCGCTGCGTCACTGCAAATCTAGTGCAATTGTGACCCACTAGCTAGTAGCCTAATCTTTGATTTTTTTAAAGAAGAAATCTCCAACACCACGACTTCTGAAAATTCTAGTCATGTTGTTGAAACGTTGATCACGACAAAGGGAGCCAGTAGAGATGTGCACAGTAATTACAGCTGAGGGTTTTTTCTTTCTTTTTCCCCTTTTGGCTTTGTTTCTCGAGACGGAAATTAGCTGTAGTTGCACCTGCACCAGCTGCCCAGCTCATGATTCTAGTTTGTGTCTAATATTGCAGTAACCAGCAAGCTGCTAGCTGGGACTGATCAGATTCTGTTCAGCTCTGCCCTTCAAGGTGGAGACATTGTGATGCACCTAGAGACGAGCCAAAGTTTGCTATCCTTAACATTCTAGGGTTAATTGGAGTCCACTATAGAAACATTTCTGGCATAACTGAAGGATGCACATTTAATATGTGTCTTTTCATGTCCATGAAATGTATATTAATTTAAATTTGATATTGACATAAATAATGATGAATTATTGAACACCATATGAAAACATAAGAAAAAATAAAATAGTTTGATGTCACTGGTAGTGCACAGCAAACAAAGAGCTCACCCTTACTTACCAAAACTAAACTACGAGATTCCATTGAGTTATTCTGCAAAACCTGGGGCTGGAACACAATAGAGATATCCTGAAAGTCACCCAGTTTTCGCCCTACCTTTGAACCTCCTTTCACCCCCAAAACCCTCTTTCAGTGGTATCCGCAAAGTAAGGAAATTTTTATTAAATCTGGGTTTGAAATGCTCTAATATGCATCTAGTTGCTCAGGCATTGCTTGGGTGAACCAGCACCCACGCTAGTGGTACCGTCTGAGAAACCAGTGTTGGTTTGGTATCTAATTTGATTGATTGATTGATTCACGTTTAAACATACCAGTATGGCCACTATGGTTCTGGTATTGGGTTCTTTTTTGAAAACTTTTGATGAGTGCCAGCATAGGGTATTGGGTCTTTTTTAGAACTTTCATTCCAACGTGGTCCTTTGTCCAAGACAGATTTCTTGCTGACTAGCTATGAAGCAAACCTATGTACGTCCAGTATTCAAACTGCATAAAGCTGAACAAAGCTGGGATCGTGAATCTCAGGTCCCTAACAGGCTGGTACTGGCATGAGGCGAGAATATTTAGTGCGTCAAGTCTTACTTAACCTGTGTTGGTATAGTGTCGACTATGATTCACGTCAAATGAAGCAGCAGTGTTGGGTGGGTACCTGGTTTTGTGGGTTGGAAATGTGGGTTTTTATTTCAATGAGAAAACAATCAAAACTAGAATGGGGTCTGATTCTAGGAACTGGTCCTAAAATCAGAATCAGATTTTATTTTATTTTATTTTATGTTATGTTGAAGAATTGGACATGGAACCAGATATTGACTGTCAAAAATGAGTCACTAATCATGATTTTACCCTCTACCAACAAGGATTTTAGGATTAATGTATACAATATACACAAATATATTGGATCTATGGAATAAGCTTGCGCTTAGGGATGAATAGACACTTCAATAAATTGACATTTAATTGTTGTAATAGCATCTTAGGTGAGAAAAAAATCATATGGTGCAAAGAAAAAATTCAATTGGTTAATGAGATTATTCAACTTGGTGCCTTCAATTGTTTTGAAGAGTTCCTAGTGAACTAGTAGTTGCATGCAAAGGAGTTGTAAAATTTAAGGAGTTTTTAAAAGGATGCATTCACTATTGGGGCACATAAAAAGAATGTCCAATTGTGAAACCATATTGAACTTCAACTTTAATTGATTTAAAAAATTAGTATAACCTACGAGTTATATCATTTTTATTGTTTTATTCAATATGAATGTACATAAGGATCAATGTGATAATATATAATCATAATTTTGATGATTATTTTTTTTTTTTAAAGGCACATTCACAATTGCGGTTCCCAAAAGAAAAAAGAAAAAAGATATCAAGATTTTTTAAAAACTAGTTTTTACAAATAACTACTATAGGGGACACATGGTTATCAACATGGGCCTTGTAATGTTGCATCAATTTTGATTTAGCCCAACATCACATTGGTTTAGGATCAACATAGGGTCAATTAGGTCAAAATAATAATTTTTATGGAGGGGTAAAAATTTCAGACCAATAGCAATTGAAATACATTTTGTCAGATTATTTTGGGGGATAAGGGTGACTAAGTATACATGGGTTTTTGATCCATATGATGATCAAAATTGAGTTGCATTGAAATAAATAAAAATTTGAAACATCAAAATGTGATTACTAAATTTTGATTGCTGTCTCAATGACCTCAAAATTTTATTTATTTTTAATTAAAATTTTTGCAACTAAAATTCAACTGTTGTATAAAGTAAGGTGTCCATAGCGACTAGGACCAAGTCCACCCTGGCCATAATTCAACAACAACCAAAATAAAATCTCAAATACAAAATTTTCACCACTTTTGAATTTTAATCACCAAAATTTAGTCACCAAATTTCAATGGTCAAAATTTTCTTTCAAATTTTATCTTTTTTTTATGACTAAAATTTGGGTCCAATCAACTTATAACCAAGAAAAAATTTAATTTATAAAAAAATCTTGATCATCAAAATGTGATGACCATCTTGATCTAATCAAAGATTCTTTTTTTTATAAATTTATCACTTAAACTAAAACAATTGATGTGGTGATGATGATTTTTCACATGTATCATTGTTGTGCATTAAAACTTTTGTTCAAACCCAAAAAAATTAAAATTAAAATTAAATAAACTTAAATCTTCTATGAAAAATTTGCATGATTTTTGGCATGATTATTTCCCACACATGTAACTTACATTTCAAGTTACAAATTTTAAGCTCTATAAATAGAAACAATCAACCAAATGGTTAATAAAAATAGTCCTTTTCCTTACAACCCCAAAAATTGAATTTTCTTGCTTTCAAAATATTTTTATGATTTATAATATAATCAAATGCATGTAATGAACATGATCAAACATAGATACAAACATTATTTATTTATAAAAAAAAACATTGACATGAATTGCATTACTTAATGCAGTCCTTTTAATTACTTATATATAAAAATTTTATTTAAACATTTGATATAATTAGTTTTAAAAACTTAAAAAGACATTTATGTAATATCCAAAAAAAAATTATAAATTTAATATGACATCATTTTACCTATTGACATATAACAATCCACTATAAATATAGTGATATTAAAAAAGCACACAAAATTATCCTTCAAAATCTTTTTAAAATTAAACACTCCTTTTTCCAATACCCCAATCACGAACAAACCCTTAAATTTAGAAACATGGGTTTGCTTGCAATTGTCAAATTTGGGAGCAATCCAAGTTCATCAAGCCACCAAAATGGCATAACCAGTGTTGTGTGGTTAATTGAATGTATTAAAAAATCAGCAATTCTGGTTTTTTAATATTTTAGAGTTATAGAACTGCTGGTTCCATTTCTTTGAAAGAAATTCAGAATCAAAGAACCAATAGTCACCATTATTCAAATATCTTATGTTTGGTTCTATGCCTTATAACACATTATTCCCCATAGCTTTCTGCCATGCTCGAACCACCCACTAGTTACTGAAATTCTCTCTACCTTCCAAAGTGACTAGCCTATACTATATTGTGTAATGAACTGAATATTCAATCCATGTTTCCAAGAGATGATTAGGTCATGGTTTACATGGCGGGTAAATTACATGGATAAATGAAGCAAAACTCCGTTTTTTTTTATTTTTAATGTATCCACGTTGGGTATGTAATGGTTGTACATACCTCTACATTCAGGTATTGAAACAGTATATGGGGAGGATATAATATAATGGTCACAATACCTGGATGCGGAGGTGTGTAAAGATGGAAAGTGTGGAAATTATTGTTAAAGGTGACATGTTTCATTGGGGGAATTAATCGACGACATCTTTGATACTTCACAAGCAACCAAATAGAGTGAGGTTGAAAAATGCATTGTGGACATAGACTTGGTAAACAACACCCACCACCTAAAAGTGCTTTGACATTCTTAGTGTTGTTATGGCTTTAGGTGAAAAGCATGCTGCTGAAGCCTGAAATCCAGGCAAGTCCCAGAACTGGGGCTCACTCAACGCCTAATTGTGATTATAAAAAATTCAAACACATTGTTTTTATATACAACCCACGGTTTCCAATTTGTTGGAAAATCAAATAACGACCCAGAAAACCGTTAGTTCTTTCACGATACTTAACAATTTTGTAACCGTTGAACGAACTGGTGCTTCTTTGATTCTTTTTTTCTTAAATGTCGAGAACCAGCAATTATTAAAAATCAAAGAACCGTCTCACATTGGTTGATACCCCTAACTTGTAGGAACATCCTTTATGGGAAGGTTCAGGTTTTAGGTCAGGTTCTGGGGTATCTAAACTAAACAGTCAGATAAATTGGATTTGGATTTGACCTTTGCAACTGACTCTTGCTGAAATTGAAACCTAAACTTGGACGGGGATCATGATTTTATTTATTTTTTCCAATTTTGTGATGTATCTGAAGTGATGTCCATTTATAAGGTGATTTAGTCAGATTTGACTACATACTAGACATGAAATTTGACCCAAAAAAACAGAATTCTTCTATACTCTTGACTACCTACTGGAACTTATCATAAAAATTTGGTGATTTTTTTTAAAAAATTCAAAACCTGGCAAATTTTGATCTTTTTTTTCATGAAAAATCCTTTGTATAGGTCAAAATCTTTTTTTTTCAGGCTGAAATTTGGCAAATTTTTGCAAAAATAAAAACACTGACTAGGATGGTTTCCTTTTTTAGACAAGTTCAAATTCTCTAAGTTTTAAAAAAGGGTAAGAGTCAAACCTTTCTTTTTGAGCAAATTCTTAGTTTTAATTGGTTGTACATAACAATTAAATACACAATATTTTATCTTCAGTGTTGTGTATGAGTTGGACAAATGAAGAGTAAAACATAATTTTAAATTTCAATTGAGTGAAATGTAGATGGACGGTGGAACTGAACACAATCATAAACCAGATTGGGGGTCCAATTTTTTTTGGGAAGTAAAAACCTAAAGTTTTATAAATCCCACAACTCATTCTCGAAACCACACCAAAGGGTTTCTCAAACCAAAAAAGAAAAACTTAAATCCAAGTGCTGAAGGTTAGGATTTCAAAATCAAGAACCAGACAACACAGGTCAAAACTCAACTGTATATATATGTACCATATTTCATTTGCATCCATAATACTAGGGGCATTGTAGTATTGTACCCACAAGTGACAAAAAGTCTTACATGTTGGGGACTAGTAGTTAGAGCAACTTTTGATGAGGATTAAGGAATGGCTTAACTAATTATTTGAGCTTCCAAGACACGATAGGAGAAGGGAAGGGAAGATGACAACAGGATTTGATTTCAATTGTGAGGCAAAAACACATGAAATGGCAGTAATTGATTCCTATTGTGTGTGTAAAAACCATGTGGAAGAAGAAGGGAAGATGGTGGGGTTGTACAATGTTAAGAGATACCAAAAAAAAAAAAAACAAATAAACTGAAAATGCAGGAAGCCAAGCTACCAAAAAAATCTACAAAAATGTGACAATAATACCCAACAAACACTGCAAGGTAGGCTTTAAGCAGGAGTGATAACACTAAATTATTGAAATGAGCCATCTGGAAGGTCCTCTTCCAGCAAGAATTTGAATTCATGCAATCTACTAGATACCCTAGGTCTAATTATACAACATCCAACAACCAAGGGGCAAGAGAGGGAGAGAGAGACAAACACACACAATATATAACCATCTTGGCGTAGCACTTTCTTTCTTTGAATTTAGTTCATAAATTGATCAGAACAAACAACTTGAAGATGTCAGGGGATGAACACTTATGGAAGAGCTGGCCTCCAATCAGAATCTGGTGGCTCCTTTGGCAAATAGTCCCAGAATATCACAAAACCCTACTGTGCCAGGCCTGCTTTCTAGCTGGTCCTTCAAGTTGAAAGAGATATATCAGATGTACCAATAGCTAGCTTGCCTCAAGTGGCCAAACAAAATTGCAAGCAAATCCAGTTGGCAGTGTCAGATATTGGGTGCTGCTACCCTTGAGCTTCTTCTTCTCATTGTGCTGGCTTTTCAAATCTTGTGCCCACTTAGCTTGAGCTTTGTGTGGTCCCCATTTGAGGTCTGGATCTTGAGTGGGCTATTTTTTATTGTTGTTTATTTCAGTCTACCTTCTATTGGCTGCATGACTGAACAATTTTGAAATGGGAAGGCTTGGAAGCCTCCTCCCCCGTCCCCCCACCTACCCGCCCTTCTTCCTATAATCTACAGCTCCTCTCCAACATAATATCCTTCAAATGAGGGAGTATGTGACCCAGCTGACCCACATCAGTTCACCATCCATTGAGCATCCATTGAAACCCCATTATGATTGAGTTCTTCATTGAACCACTACTGAGTCACCAGCGTTTTACATTTGTAACCCTTCATTACCACATACTTTCATCTCACATTACCTAGGGGGAGACTCTAGATATGAGCTCTATCCAAGACAAAATGTCAGTGGTTTACTATGTAGGCAGGTTATAATTCCAGTGATGAGCAATCAGAACTTTTCGAATCCTTCAAATGGTATGGTCATTCATGGACCATTTCCAAAACAATTAAAAAAATAACTACTTCATTTCTTTCTTAATAATTACTTCCTTTTCTTATTAGCTTTCTAAAATATTATCTCACACCTTTCCTAATAATTAACTTCATTTTATAACTATCTCACTTGTTTTTCTTATTCATCAACATGAATATAAAAAAACAAATTACCCTTTGTCTTTTCATGTCCATGAACTGTATATTAATTTAAATTAAATTTGACATTGAGATGAATATATGAAAACATAAGAAAAAATTCAAATAATTGATCATCATTGGTAGTGCACAACAACATGGAGCTCAAATTAGGTGAAAGCCAGTTGTGTCTATGAGGTAAGTAGATGTATGTAGATGGTTGGTACATAACTAACCATTGTGGTTAGGGAAAAGAAAGTGTTTCTTGTCCGCACTCCATCCATTCTTGCATGTTGAGCTGGTGGGTGCTGGTTCACTCTGCACCACCCAATGAGAAGGTAGGTACTGGTCAGTAAGTAGGCACCCAAACATGAATAGAAAAAGTTAAGCACTTTCCACTAAATTAAAGAGGAACTTGTCCAATGGGGGGAGAGAGATATAAAATTCTCTCATACTGCCATGTTGGTGAAGAAGAAGAAGCTCGGCACCAAATTACAAGGAACTTTTGTCAAATCTAGAGATAAGCACAAAAGTATACACTACCTTTTGACTGGGTGCATTAAACAATAGGGGAAAACAATGTGGCCTGGGTGACTGCAAATGTCAAGAAAGACAACAAAGGAGGAGATGAACTTGTGGAGAGAATAACATAAAACGTATTAGTAAAGTGGGAGTTTGTGATCAGAGTTGAATCAAAAACCAGGCCTACAAAATTCTTAGTGTGCACACAGCTTTCTGGCCACCGCCGACGACGACCCATGTACCTAGTTTTGTAGACAAACTATCCAGCTGCTAAGGACTCCACACAAATCTCATTTTCTGTGGGGTCAGGGGAATTTGTCACCCTTTGCAACTAGTTTGACAGACAAATCTCCGGCTGCTCAGGAGTTCACCGAATCTAGCTGGTGTGGGCACTGCTGTGGGGTCTGGAGTCTGGACATAAGGTTCATATCACTTTCTTGGTAGAACATAGTAACACGGCTCTCTCCCAATGTGCTTTTTCCCCTTAATATGACTTGTAAAGACACCACCATCATGCAATATGCTCAGCTCAAGTCCGTAGTCCATACCAGCCTGGTCCTGGTACTGGGTACTTTTCAAATCTTGGATTCCAGCCTAGTCCTGCCATTGGGTCTCTTTAAAAACTTTCATACCAACCTTTTAGTACCAGGTTAGCTACTAATCTTTGACTGATTTGAGGCATGTATATACAAGTGTTGGCCAATTCTGCATTTTCTTTTGAACGAACCTTTGGTCTCAGTTTTGAAATTTTTATAAGAACTATGGAGTCTCCTGCTAAAGTTCTCATAAAATTTTGAAGCATATGAAAACCTTCAGAAAAGGTTTTAGTTGACATTCTAAACCATGGTAGTTCCTTGGGGTGATGATTTATTTTTATTTTTTTTAGAGAAGGCAGTCCGGCCTCCGAATAGGGTTTAGGGTTTTTGATTAAAATAATTTTACTTTTTTAATTGCATGAATATATAGTTTTTTATTCATAATGTGAGATTGATCATTGAAAACATTTCATAAGTTTTAATCAAGTGGCCCAAGCATCAATAGGCTATGGTTTTCTCATTACAAATTGTACTTTAAAAAAATTTAAGTATTAATCAAATGGCCCAAGCATTAATAAGCTATGATTTTTTTGTTACAAATTGCACACAAAATTGTATGTTTTCTTAACAAGCATTTTGTGTTGGATCATATCATTCCTATAATCAACAATTAACACATCTTTGTTTGTTTTTCCCCATATCAACACAATTGCATGAAAAGAAAAACTTCAAACATTGACATAACCACAATAAAAACAAAAGATTTATTGGTTGTTGCCTCCACACATCAACACAACCACAAAGGTCATCAAGTAATTGAGTTTCCACCTTCACACATCAATAGACCCCCCCAAAAGAAAAACCCTAGAAGAACTTTTGACTTCTTGCCCCCACACATCAAGATAACTAATTCAACATGCCTTAACAAAGTCCAAAAAAATTGCAAAAAACTACCCTCATGCATCGACAAAACCAACCCCAAAACTAACAATTTGAAAGTTGAACCCCCATGCAGCAAAATAACTACAACAAATCAAATCCCCATGCATTAATAGAACCACAAAAAAATATAAAACCTTTTACAAATTGAACCCCATGCATCAAGTTGTTGCCCCAAGGCCCACACATCAATAAAGCCATATGAAATATCAACTTCAACTCCAAAAATCAAATGTCAAATCCCAAAACATCAACAAAACCAAAAAAAAAAGACTTTTAACTTGCTACCCCTATGCATCAGCAAAACCCAAAACAACAAAGAAAATTTGAAAATTAGATCTTAAGCATCAACAAAAACCAAAAATCCAAAAATCCACACATCAACAAAGCAACGAAACAACAAAACCCACAAACAAAATTAAAGCACTTATAAGTTGTTACCCCAACCTATCAACCAAACCACAAAGATGCATGTTTAGGGTAACTTAACCCTTTTTCAAAACTACAACTATTTTCTTACCCACCTCATCGCAAGAAAATTACAACAAAGATTTCCTGCAATAGAAAAATCATAAAAAAGTTTTAAAACACTTGAGTTGTCATCTACTCAAATTCAATCAAAGTTCAAGTCTTTTTCAAAAACACCTTGATCTTTGCTGAACTTCTTGTGCTCCTTAATCAATGTGTCTTCACATGTGAAGAATCGATCCAATATGTTTTCCTTGGCTCCTTTACATTCAAGATGAACATCCTTAGGCTAACTTTTAATAACAAAAATGAAATGATTCAAACTATCAATTCTAAGTCGAAAGCATCGAAGATTTGTGATAACACAAAGGAAATTGAAATTTCTTTTAGTTTCAATTTGTGAACCAACTATGCCCAAGACATGACAAGCCAACAATGACACATGCGAAAATTTGACTGAATGTATTATCCATCATCCCAAGGGATTAATGGTTTCTGTTAGTCTTACACATAATCATCAAAAGATTTGCAATTCATTTTTCATTGTTGACATGATGGCATCATCAACAAAAACAAATTGCCCAAAAAAAACAATCATCATCTTCAACTATTGTTGGCTCTATTTTTGTTTTCATAGGACTCAAATGTAGGTAATTAAACCTGCAACAATAGTGAGTACACCACTTTAACATCATAGTTTGCAACAACATCATCAACAATTACATTGCCCACATAATCTCATATGAGCTTCATGTTTTTAAAGCATAGGTCCAACATGATGGAAACATATTATGAGCATTGGCATTAATGTAAGAGCTAGAGAATGCCAAAAATGGTGTTAATATGTTGATCACTTCTGTGCTCATGCTCAATTTGAACTTCAATAACTTTTGAACTTCCAAAGGTTGATTCAAGTTTTGAATTTTGGAATCTTTAGATTTCATTAAAATACACAAGGTGAAAGCATATGCAAGTGCATCTAACAACAACCAAAACCTTTTACTTTGATTTAATACATAATATTTTGTCACCAACAATCAAATATCCGTAATAGCTTGAATAATACCAAGTTTGGCACATTGGGATTAATGATGACAAAGCCAAAGATTATTGTTGCCCGTAACACATGGAGATTGCATTTTGATGGAGATTTGCATGTCATATTTAATTATGTTTTATAAGAATTATGAACCCCCAAATTTGTGGGATATTGAAATGTTTTAATTTTGAAAGAATATTTTGAGAACATTGAAAAAATTTCCACTTGAAATGGAAGGTGACAAGCATTATGAGTTGAACTAATGCATAAAATTCATTCTAAACATTTCTTTAAATGATTGATGAAACCAAATACCTAGTGCAACTTGAAATCTAAAACAAGTTCTTTTATGCTATGTATACCATAAATATATTTATGGTTCCTTGAATTTGAATGAATTTTTTTCAAATAATATTTGATATCATTAACTTTATGAAAATTAGAATCCTAAAGCACAAAGTTCAATCCAAAGTTAAATCACCATGTTTTGGGAGGTATATATATTGTAATATTATATTAAAAAGGCTTGAAAGGTGGTCACCATAGTATGCTTTCACCTAGATGGTAAAAGCAACCACTACAAAAAAAATTGTCCATACCAACCCATGTGATGGTGACTTGTGTCAAAATTAATTATTTTTATGATTATTGTTTTAATTATCCTCCATGGTTTGTGGTAAAAACAACATGTAGTCACAATGCATTCAACTCCAAAATGGTTTTAAGTCATAAATATGGCTATGACTTATGACTCCTATTGGTTTAGATGAAAGTGAAGATTAAGAGTGCCTTCATATTATTGGTGGTGTCTTACAATATAGATGAAAAATTAGTTGTTTTTGTAATTAGTAATGTGCTTCATAAGTGACAAGACAACATGTAGCATCTTGTTCAACTTGAATTATGATTATATATCATTGTTGCAAATGTACATGTTATAAAGGCAAGCTAGTGCATGCAAGATGTCATATTAGTTCACACAAGCTAAGATTAAATAACCCCAAGTACCCTAAATAACTTAGGAATTTAAGCAACCCCCCAAGTACCTTGAATTGTTTACACAACCCCTTAAGTACCTTAAATACCCAACCAAACCCATCCTTAGGTGGTACAATTAAAAATCACAACATTAAAATCCAAAGAAAGGTGGACCAAGTTTAATTTAATTAAGAAAATCAATTTTTTTAGTTGTCCTTTTTATTGTTGATTTACACCACATGGGCTTTGTGTTCTCCACTTATGTACACATTATGGAAAAATTGTAAACATTTACATAAGTGACATAAGTAGGAAATTTGTGTTCCTAAAATATTCATGACATGTGATCCTAAAATTTTTGACCTTTTATCATTACGTGTCAATTTCCACCATTACAAAAACTTTTCTTTTTGGTTTATCAACTATAGTCATTAAATTATGGCCCCAATTGTTAATTGAAATTTAAAAATATGAATTATTACAAATTACAAACATGAATGCAATGGCCCTTCAATACCTCCAAGTCATGACCTTCAAGAGTTGCTCAAAGAATTATGATCCTTTCAATCCATTATCTATTAATCAAATAAAAAAGAGGACCAACTTAGGCCCTCCTAGAAATTAGAAACGTTAAAAAAAAAAAGTGAAAAAACATGTTCCATTTTTGTTCATGAACAAAATAACTCGAAGTGCAACTTTCGTGAAACTTTTTCCTTAACCATTCATTTGGAATATTAGAACTTAAATTTTTATAAATCCAACTACACTTTCAAATTTACATGATTTGGGTAATCTTTTGATATAAAATTTGAAGTGAATTTTTTTTTAAAAATGAAACTTATGTTAACATGAAATTGAATGGGTTTAAAAAATTTAAGGTGTGACATTCCTATTAGTACCACCCAAGGATAGGTTTGCCCACCCTAGGTACCCAAATTAACTTAAGCAACCTCAATGTAGCTTATGTGGCCCCTTAGGTATGCCCATACTACATAGGTACAATACTTAATTTAGGCAACCCCTACTAGGTATTTTAATTAGTTTAAACAACCCCCATGTAACTTTCATGTAACATAAGTAACTTAAGTAGCCGCTAGGTACACCTTTCAGTAGCCCCTATGTGAGCTTTTACATACTTTCGAAAATTTAAGCAACCCTTGGGTAACCTACATAGCCTACACAACCCTTAAGTAGCCCTTGGTACCCATGGTAGCACCTAAATAACCTAGGTAGTCCCTAGGTAGACCTTTAGGTACTTTAGGTAGTTTAAACAACATAAATAGGTAGTTCTTAAATAGCTTAAGCAACCCTTATATAACCCATAAAAATACTTTAAGTAACACAAGTAGCCTTTAGGTCTTTATGTAGCTAGGCAACCCCTTGGTAGTGCTTAAATAGCCTAGGCACTTTGGACAAGCCTTAGGTACCTTAAGTTACCCCTAAGCCTAGGTGTCTTAGGTAGCCCTTATATAGTTTAAATAAACCCCTAGGTAGTTTAAGTAATTTAAACAAACCAAACCAGTAGCTTTTAAGTAGCCTAGGCAACCCCTTAGTAGCCCCTAAGTAACCTAAACAACCCCTAGGTAGCCTTTAGGTAGGCTAGGTACCCCAAGCAAACCATAGGTACTTTAGGCTATGCCTAGGTGCCCTCGATAGCTTAAATAATCCTTAGGTAGACCTTTAGGTACCTTAGGTAGTTTAGACAACCAAAGTAGGTAGTTTTTAAGTAGCTTAAACAACCTTACATAGCCCCTCAAAACTATTTATGTAACCTAGGCAACCTTTAGGTAGGTCCCTAGGTCCTTATGTATCCTATGCAACCTTTGAATAACCCTTAGGTAACATAGGTACCTTAGGGAACCCCTAGATAACCTTTAGATACCCTAGGTAACCTAGCAACCCCTAGTAACTTAAGTAACCTTAAGCAATCCTAGGTACACCCATAGTTACCTGGGGATTGCCTAGGTTATTTAGGGGACATGTGTTTGTGAGTTTGTAATGAAGTTATGATCCTATTGTTATTCAAAACTAAATTAAACATCATTTTGTTTTGTTGGTGCATTTAACATGATTAAAAAATGTGGACCGTAGACAGGATAACATGAACCAACCTTGCAAAATTGACCTTATTATGATGAGTTCTACTTTTGACTACTTAAAAAATAATGATTCTTAGGATGATGTGATACACAAATTGGTTATAAAAAATGATGAATTAGAAGTCCATGATTTTTATTCTTTGTTTTGTCATGACATATTATGTTATTATATAAAGGTATGAAAACATTAATTGCAATGTTTTACGTGTGTCCTTGAATATTTTATGCTTGTTAGATTTAATCCAAATTATTTCACATGTTTTCATTTTATATTATAAAAAGCATTATGAAAAGATATTTTAAAAACTTGCAACATTAGAAAATTTTGAATACTAAAACATGAAAACCCAATTATTGGTTACATTTGTTGCGATATGTGTTATCATGATTGCATCTTACAATTAATCATTTTGCCTTAGTCATCACAAAGCTTTGAATGTGTTTTCCAAATCTAAAAGAATTAGGGAATGTGATCCAAGTTGCTAAGACTTTTGATATTGCTAAAGTGGGGTTTTTGCCACTAAGCCCACTTAACAAACTTTGGATGAATGCATTTGAGGAAGTTGCATAATGAACAAAAGGTTTTGCAAAGTTGACCCAATTTGAGGTAATGGGACAAATAGCTCAAAGAGGTTGTTCTTGGGATAGCAAGAAGTGGAAAAAAAAACCCATTGTTGAACCACGTTGTGAAGTCTAACCAAAATTTCATAACATTTTTACCCAAGTTGGCATTTGAAAAACTTGACTCTTGAAAAAATGAATAATCTAATGAAAAAAAAGGTCTCCATCAAATTCAAACATCAAATTCAAATCCACTGCATATCTTTCATTACAAAAACATGTTTTAAATCATATATAAAGAGTTATCCTGAAATCAGGAACACTTTTTAAAATTGTGAAAATCTTTTCATGTTGGGCTATGGGCATTGAGTTTGGTGCTTCATTAATTGTTTGTTTTGTTTTATGCACTATATCACTTCTAGTATCATACAAGAAATTCAAATGTCCTTTCTAAATAAACTTCACATCCCAATGCCTAAATTAGTTCACTACGAACTAGCAAACCTAGAGATCAATTGAAGTGAACTACAATACCCACACTGGATGAACCAGCACCTGCATGGTACAATTTGTGGCTATAATACAATACAGGGCCTTGGATGAACCAGCACCTGCATGGTACTGTTATGAAACCCAAAGACTGTGTTTCTTTTGGGGGTTACTTCTAATGCCTAAACATTGTAAATATCCCATCTTAAGACTAAATAAGGCTCTCATCTGAGTCTCAAAATTAACATTTTCATGGTTAAATAGAGCTTATGAGAAGCATCTCTCAAGGTAAAGGTACCAGCAAAGGTAAGGGCTGGTGGGTTGTCAGTAGGTAGGTAATAAGGCAATAATTTTAGAGACCATCTATATAGTTAGTTCTATAGATCCAAGTTGTAACCATTAAATGTGATTGGAGTGGATGGGCACCATCCCCTGGATGCACATGATTACTGAGTTGTGGATGAACCTCAACTGAGTTAATATTTGGTTTAACCTTGGTAAACCAATTCTGTAGGAAATAGCTCTCATATATAGGTAGGCAGGTAGGAAAATAGGTAACTACTAGGTGAGTAGATGGTTTATGCCTAGATAAGGGCTGTTTTTATTAGCTACCTACTAAACAACCTGCTTGTGGGTTGTTAGCAGGTAGATAGAAAAAAAGCAACTGAGCTAACCACTATGGTTAGCTAGGGAACTAGAACCCAACAGAAAAACTGTTTCCTGACCACTGACCATTCATCCTTGATGGTGCACTGGTGGGTGCTGGTTCACTGTGGCCTGAAAACAGTGATGGGCAGGCGGGCAGGCGGGTATCAGAAATTGCACCTTATGAACACCCACCAATTCTATTAAGGTGATTCACAAGGCTCATAACCGTGGTTCTCAAAAAATCAAAGAACCACTTCTGATATATAACTACAGTTCTCCATCTTTCTGAAAAAGTCAAACAGTCAACTATAAAACCACACATCAAAACCCTGTGTTCCTTGAGGTCTTCGAAATAACCAGAATCAACCATGGTTAATTGATTTTTGATTCTTTCAAATACCCGCAATTTGTGGTTCTTTGGTTTTGAAGTATTATAATAATAAAAAACCAGAACTGACGGTTTTGTAACAAAATCAAATACTCACCCAACACTGTTTAAAAACCTTGGAGAATGAAAAAGCCTCGAAATAGGGAAGAGGCCAATCGCATGAAAGTCACCATATGAAAAAAGAAATTTCATGTCATACCCGAGCTTTAAGACTTGTCTTTTAGTAGAGAAACCCTAGAGTCTAAATGCATGAAGGTCAAAACATATCACAAATTACGATACGATTTTAGAATATAAAACCACAATTTGAGGAAAATATTGGCATGAAGTAGACTTCTCAATGATACATACAAGTGTTTGAATTATGCACGCTTCTTTGGAATACATGTATTAAAATTTTAATTAAAATTCACTTGGCACATTGAACTAAAACAAATCTTCCACCAATTTGGAGAGGTGAATCCCTTTGGCTTGCGTGTCAAGTAGTTTGCACCCCAAAAAAAAATGACATTATGCATATCATTCCTTGGTCCACACAAAACAAAGTCAAAAGGGCAATTGAATGGGCAAGATTTAAGACTTGGACAATATGGTGATGAAAGTCCTTTAAATCAATGCTCAATGAAAGTTAAGGACTTTCATCTATTTTCATCTTACTTTTCTTTTTTGGGGTTATGAAGGTATTGGGTGCGTGCAAGCTAAAGTAATCCATTTTTTTAATGTAATAATAATGAGTTTTGGTGACTTTTTTGTGTTTAAATCTGTATGGTGACATTTAAATTTTTCAATTGACATGATTTTACATAAACAACTTGATTATGAAAATTATATATAATTAGTTTCTGAAAATAATATATTCATTGTCAATAGTGGACTTTTAAAGGATCATTATTGGATATTATTTTCATAAGTGAATAAACATCTTACTTTATTTTTTTTGCTTAAAGAATAAGTTAATTAAAATCACTATTTGGGGTTTTGTTTTTATGGATTTTATGGGTTTTTCATTAAGATCTCAAAATTTCATCTACCACAAAAGATGATGTGAACGTATTTTCATGTAGGTTTTGATATAGGTTTGGGAGAGTTCATAGATGGGTGAGCTTTTTATATTCAAAGATTACATAATGACATTTTTAGAAAATAACAAGCATATCCATTTCAACACTTTCTACAGACTTGTATGAGATATTGTATCTACCAAAAATGAACCATCATATATCATGTATTTAATTACTTCTAAACTTTTTAAAAGTTCAAAATTAACAAATGATCACAAGTTCAAAAGAAACATTGATTTGGGGGTCACCATATGATACAACAATAAATATTAATAATGTTTTATCTTATTAAATAATCTAACAAATAGATGTTTTCAATGTTTTGCTTCAAATTCAATAAAAATTTGATTCTAACCACCAAGTTAAAATAGTTTAGAATTAATAGTTTAGTCCATAATTAAATAAATACATGTTATATAATGCATATACCTTAGTCCAACTATCTATTTTATCTTGCAAGCTTGCATTTGTCATCATGTTTATTATTATTTAGTTTTTTTTCAAAAATTCAAATGTTAAATAATGGATAGTTTGTGAATCAAATTAATGGATATTGGTGTTGACTTTATCACCATCACATGTTTTTTTTTTGGCAAAAATGAAATGAATTTCATTGTAAAACAAAAGTAACCCAAATACAACCCAAAGGCCAACAAGTTGTGGAAACACAAATTGCTCAACCACAAGACAAACAACCACCAAACCACCAAGGACTAAAGCATAAAAACATCCAACTTGAACAAATAGTAGGACCAACTAATATCAAGATTGTGCTTATGGTAGAATAGATATTGACCTCCACATGCTCTTTCAAATGAGGCAAAGTTGTCCTAATTAGCACAAGGTGTATTACCAATCAATGCAAGAGTCTTTCTCCATTCCAACTTAACATAATTGAACAGACTCGTTTCCAAGACAAGGTCTTGCATCTTTTCTTGTCACCATGGAAGATCAAATCATTGCACTATAATCAACTGAACCATAGAATGATATCTCTAAGTCAATCCCACACGACATGGAGCTTATGAACTTGTTTTGGAAATTTACCATAAAAGATGCACTATACCTAGGAGGTGTTTTCCACGGCTTGAACTAGGGGCCCACAATCTACAATGAATGATCCCTTTAACAATTGATTATTTTAAGCATTTGAGATAAACAAATTCTAATGTTTAAAACAACAACAAACATTAAATCTTCTAATCAAGAAATACAAAACTTTTTCTAATTGTGCCTTGCAAAGATGACAACATTGCAAACATATGCATGTACAACCCACTTATGAAGAGGTACTACCTATAACATTAATAACAACCATGTAATCACAAGGATCCCATTCTCCCCTTACTCATTAGTTTTATTCCATTATCCTTGCGACAATTACTAAAAATGGTTTTTTTCTTTTTTAAGTTGTGTTTTAGTTAATGTAATTAATAATCTTGAATCAGTCATTGGCCTTAGGACTTTCAAAAAATCAATTATTTCAAACTTGAATTGCTTGAGGCCAAGTAAATGTCAGCTATTTACTACATAACATTATTATTTTTTACTTGTCATTTGTTAATGTAACCAAGTTTAATGTGAATAGGATTTTTTTTTTGATAATAAATTTTTTGAGATGTGTTTAGAGGGCTTTATCCCCAAGGAATGGGTCTAATCTCACCTTTCATGCTTTGAGATTCCATAGCACACCCTAAACAACGAGAGGTCGTTGACTTGACACCAAATTTGATTTTGTGATTCAATTGTGTGTTTGAACTTGGAATCTTGCAATTGCAACAGAGTGTGTCTTGATTTGTCTACATGTTTTGACTTTCTTGGTTTCAATAATGTTGGTTGCTACTATAATAACACATGACATCAAGCAAGTTGATATAGTTAAAAGTACATTCACACACAAACTCTTTGTGCATGGAGTTCAAATAATGATGACAATGGTATGTAAAACGTTAGATTTAAGATGAACCTTGAAAATGGAGTAAAAGTTTGTGTGTACAATTGCAATGACAAGCCCATACATACTAGCAACGAAAACCTTTTAAAATTCAACCAAAAACCTGGAGGTTGATATAGATTCTATTTTGTACATGTTTGCTAAATGGATGAATATGTACTCATATACATTGAATTGGAAATTCTCAACATTGCCTATGTATATATGTCTACATAGCAATATGGAGTATTTTGCAATGCATCCATACACTTAAGATGGTAAAGTTTTAATGAAATAATTTATTTAAATAATCTACAACAAAAATGAAACCCTCTCAACTATGCATACAACTTCAAACAAACTATTCCCAAAATCAAATATATTTCATTTTGAGAGGGCCAAAAGACATATGCCAAGTTTACATTGAATTGGACTTTTTCAACCGAGGAATTTCATAGTCTCACAGTTCACCACATTCCACTTCACATTCTAGTGTGTGAATGTGTCAACAAGAATAATAAGGATCTTATTGTCTATGGCTTAATCAGACTTTGCAAGGGGCAAAACAATCTCTACTTAAAGTTGGAGCGATTCTGTTCATCATGTGATCATGAGAAAATCCATGTCTTTCAATCACTTCCATACACTTTCCTCACATTCAGCTACTTGACAACACTCTTGGAAAAACATGGCAGAAAAATACACCAGCACAAAACCCTTGTGGTAATAGTTCAAATTTAACATATTTTGTGAGTTTTGTTACTAGGTTTTTGCAATGTTGCCAGAGTCTTTAGATCTCGCAAATCTTAGTTACATAGCTAACCTCAATAGAGCACAAGCTTCAAGTCTGTGTGCTTAGTTGAATTTTTTTCACCCAATATAACCTGAATTTTTTGCCAGATAGTGTACGTGATCCCAACAATGCCCACATCGGTAACAGATGGTTGGTTATATGATACATGCTTTCATCCATCTCAATGTAACACCTGCAGATGCATCTCATCTGTCAAGATGGGGACCAACCAATATCAAACCAGTTCCAACAAATCTTTTTAAAAGCCAGAATCAGGAGCCAAGGTTCTCTTCTCTTCAAAACCAACAACCCTACTAAAAGGACCTCCACTGACGGCATTGGCTTTGCCCTGGTCAAGTACTAAAAGAAGTTGGAAAGTCCAATTGACAAGCACAAGTGTTATTTTCCTGGGTGTTGCTTGTAACAGCCCATTAGATCACTAGGCAGAATACTACACATCAGGGTAAAATGAGAGTTTAATGAAACTGTTGGACGTGTCTCTCCATATGTTCATCGACAGACAAGGTCAGACTGCTCGTGGACAAAAAACAGATAAAGGAACTCCATTTGCACACAGCTCCATGCCTGCAAGTCTTATCAATATTTTGTTACTGGTCACCCAAATGTCCTCTCCACATTCTCTACACATGATGCCTTCGCATCAGGTTCTTCCTGGAAAAACTTTGCACCAAATCTCATATTCTTCATAATGCATGAGCTCCTCATTCCTGATTTGATTTGTCGAATAGCATGGAACTTTCATGTTCCAGCAGCAATGTTAGAACTGGTTGAACTGCACTGCTAATGGCTACCCAGCTGGCCAAGCAGCATGTAGTTTACAATGGCAGGCAATAATACAAGCATCTACAGATCAGAGATGCTGCAATTCAACCCAGGTTCCTTTTCCCTGTATGAAATTCACATTACCAATATTGCTAGAACCTAAGCCACTTCCGTTCTTCCTCCTTCCTATGTAGAACATGTGTTGTGGAAGCACGAGCTGCCTCAGCAACATGGAGAGCCTTGCGAGCTTCAATTAACTTACGGCCAACAGCATCATACACAACTTTATCCTTACGATTCCGCGCTGCCATTTCCTGAAGCTTGCCTACTTTACTTTGAAGGTCCTTGATCTCATCTTCGTGGGCAATTAGCATGCGTCGGTCTGCTGCACCTTTCTCTGCTTCAGGTTGATTTCTAGAGATCGGTTTTGCTTCAGAACTCCCAGAAGACTTCAATTTCTCATTCTGTTGTCCAGCAAGCTGATGGTTGATGTAGTCAAATACATTGGGAGCTCCATCAACTCCAGCCTTGGCAGCACGTGCAGCAGCAGCCCACTTTTTATCACGCTTCCGTTTTCCACCCCTTGACTTTTTCTTAGCAGATTTGTCTTGTTTGGCAGATCCCTGTTGATTGCCCCCACGACTTTCATTTGCAAATTCAACAGACTGTTTTGAGGGTAGGATCTGCACACGAACTGGTTCTGTAATACCTTGCCCAGCAGTGCCTAGACCCATGCCCTCATGGAAGCCCATGCTGGCCATCATTTTTGAGGCCACTCCCCTTGTATGCTTCTCCCAGTGTGCAAAAGTAACTGTCTCTGTTTGTATGCCTGATGAAGGTGTAACGCCAAAAAATGATCCAAAGGCTGATTGCTCATCCTCCCTTTCTCCGTCACTACTATCCTTGTCTCCTGAGCTATACTCACTTACATCACTTGCATAGGCCTGCTCAGAGGCTGCAAGGTCATCGCCACCAACCTCCTTGCGGAATCCATCAGCAGTAAAAACTATGGAAGCCTGTTGACGTTTATTATCCCATGATTCTAGCTCTGCCACCCTCCATAGCCCAGTGCCAGACTCTGCCAGGACTGAGGTCCCCAGCGGTATGTGTTTCCAGTCTGTAGGCTTGAAATAGTGCAATGCAAGAAGAGGAATTTCCACGCCTGCAACTCCACACAACCATCTCATGAATGTCCACAAGATCAGACAGAAATACAGAGAATAACATTTGATGATATTTGGAAACTACGTAGCACTGCAAATAAGTGAGAATTTTTTAGCACCCTAGGTAGATTTTTTCATGAAGTACCAGCTCAAGTCTCTGTATGAACTTGGTGAATCAATAGCTCATGTGTCAATACATGAATGTGTGTTAGTCATACCATGAGATAGGCGGCAGTTGCTACCAAAACGGCACTGTTGCTGCAGGTAGAATCTGCACACCTGTGGTATTGTCTCAATTACTCATGTTTTCAGAGTTTGTACATTTACCCTAATGTGGATTTACAAAGGACTTTTGCTAATGCTGGCAAAATTTAACAAACTTGTCACCTGCAGATTCAAAACCAGCAATTTGCAAGAAGAATTTGGAAGCAATCAGATCTTGAAACAAATAGCATTTGATTTCTATGAACAGTACCTTGTACATGCAAACTGCTAGCCATGAATACAAACAAGACAGAGAATTAACTACCTGCATATTCTCAGTTGTGGGGTACAGAAATAACACACGAGCAACATCATCATTATCTATGCTCATGATGCGAGCATTGTACCAGCGCCCATCAGAGTGCCGAAATCGGCATTTACCACCCACCACAAATGGATGTGGGGTAGCAGCATCTGTATCCACTGGGCAAGGACTTGTAGCTGGTTGGAATGACACATCAGCTGCCTCACTGGGATCAGAGGAACCATCTGCTTCCCTCAAGTCAGCCATGGCTTCCACTTCTCGAAACAGCCGTGCACGCTTCAGTTGTAGGAGGCTTTCCTCTGCTCCTTTGACAGCCCCAAGGAGCTCCTCTTGAACCTTCAGATATAACACCAATGGTTTAAGTCCATTACATGCATATATGTATGAGATTGCAGAGAGTACTCCACAATAACACTTTGAAGCTAACCATTGTGTCAGTTCCAGCAAAATCAAAACTAACCCGAAAAGAATGATTGGTCATAACAGTATGATGTGACACACATATATTGTTGTACTGAATTCTTTCTGCTGCAAATATGTAGTGGGGTTAGGGTGTTGGGATGTATACCAAAAAACAGCAGATTACTGCGGCACATTATCAGGCCCTCAGCCATATCCTTGGGCTTCTCTAAACTAGTGGGTGTGATGACCCATCATTTCAGTCATGTGATCACTGTCCTTAACTTCATTTTCACAACAAGACAAAATGAATAGCCATTTCACCATGATGCAGAGGGTGTCATTCTACTGAATTCAAGCAGCAATTCTCACTCACCAGATGACTTGACCAATCAATTGCCTATACAGAACTGCAACACAAAGACAGATAAAAACTTTGTGTCCTCAAATCATTACCTGCGTGAAGTCTGGTCTAGTGATATGGTTATCAAGTGGTCAAGTAGTTACTACAAGCACCCAGGTTACAAGAATTAAGCACCAATCAGATCAACTGTTCATATGAAGTCATAGAGAGTCAGTCACTTGAGCCACATACTTGGCCACTTTACCTGCAAGTGCTTCACCTTTAAGATGCAAAAACTACTCCCTCAATCATTCTTGACAAGGTGTCAAATCAGCGTTTTATCGCACACTGATTGAAGACCTAATTCCATGCTGAGAACACATCCACAGCACCTTGTGCAATAAACCTGTGGATGTGCTTCTTACATGGATACGTCCATAATAACCCTAATTCAATATTGATCAAACCTACGCTTTCCTTCCATGCCTCCTATAACACGCTCCAATCCCTCAGAAAAAGAATTCCATAGTTTGAACCAGCATGGATTACTGCTTCATTCCGCCTAGCCAAGACGCTTCTACAAAGAACATCACTATTGACGGCGGGTTCTAACTAAAAAAACATCCTCAAGGAGGTTCAGAATTCGTGAAGAAAAATTCGGAACTTGCTTGGCGGGTTTGAAATGAAAGGATCTGCTTAAGGCGGTTCATAACTCGTTGGAAATATTCAGGGACTTGTTTCAATTCTGAAAAGAAGCATGGCTGTACAAACTTCAAACAGGCATAAGCAAGTCGGCAATCTCTAATCTTGTATGCGAGGTGCAAAAACAAGGGAATCCGGAGGAAGCACCAGTAGGAGATCGGAATTGGTAGCATCATGACCGAGTGCATGCTCCACAGCGTTTAAGGACTCCCTCTGCTCCAGTAAATGCTCCTCCAACTGCTGCTCAAGCTGCCCCTCGCTCATCTCCTCCATCGCTGATGCCTCGACAACGCGCGCATGCTGCAATGAAACCCTAATCACTACCATAAGCCCAACAACAACGAGAGGGAGACGGTAACAGTTTACAGTTTACTAAACACATGGAACAGGATGAATGTTTCATCCTCTTACATTCATCCTTTTCCATACATCTATTTTGCATCCAGCACATTATTTCCTTCATGTTTATTCCAGTGTTGGGCAGCTTTCTGCCCAACAAATAATAATGAAACCCTTCCCCAAACCCCAAGTGGAGACCCGGGTGATGTTTACAAAACCGCCCAACCCCTTTTGAATTGTTTCTTGGGAATCAATTCTTGAACACCTTAAAAAAATCATTTCGAAATGTTTACGTAATCACACCCTATGTAGCATTCATTTTGATGGGACGATCAATGCCCATCACGCTCACACCATTTCATGCTCAAGCTTTTGGGACAAGTGCCTAAGTCACAACTCGATCCACCTTACTAGAGTTTTGCCTATTGTCAACAATCTTCTTCTCCATTGCCTTACAAATTTGAATCAAATTGTCTCATCCTCTAGTCATAAGCTTTATCCCTCATGTGTAATCAACCATTTAATACATTGGGTATTCATCTTCTATCATGTGCCCATACTAATGAACAAACGTGGTTGCATGATGATGTATGTGCTGTTTTTGCATCTATTGCAAAGTTCATTTTCACCTGACTTAGGAGCAATTGTATGTTTTGTCTTCTTTCACACTTCAGACATCCAAACAACATGTTGACATTATCCTTTTTAGGGATGAAGTCTACTCCACACTTCAGAAATCTAAACAACACATTCACATTGTCCTCTCTAACAAGGGAGTTTGCACCCTAATAGATGTCATTGTTGTTGATCCTGCCTATATACCAATTTTTTTGTTAGAGAACAATTTCTACTCGTGATTTTGCAACTTCAAGGCCAACCCAAACTTGGACTCCTTCGTGCTTAACCCTACCATTGAATGACAAAATAAATTGAAAAGGTATCTCCCCTGCCTACATTTCAATTGTGTCAGAAAAGTGAAGAGAGAAATATATGCTAAAAAGTTATCAGTAACAAGACCTCTGACTTGCCAAAGCCATGTTACTGTCAATAAATGATCCCCTGGTTCTCCTACCAGCTTGACTCACAATCCAGAAGATTGAAGCCCAGGAAGTCCTGACACATACCTGATCCCTCTGTTTCACATCTACAGTTGGGCTACAATTTCATCAAAAGCTTGCACTGGTATGTGCTGAGAAATAGACCAAAGCTGTGTTCAGTTCCTGTCCTTGGTTTTAGAACCTTGCATCAATCACTTATAGAATGTTGTCTGCAAGAAGTCCACTAATATCTTGGTCTCAACACAGAAAGCAATGGAAGGCCTTCCTTGAGACCTTTAAATTTAGGCCACTATCTGCAAAAACTTGCTCTCTGTCAAAGTTGAAGAGAGTCTTCCCCATCAGGCTCCTAGATCTTAAAAGGATAGAAATACTAAAAGTAGCCTAGTGCCCAGTGCAGCCTACTGCACACCCACCATCCTTGCCCAATCAACAAACTGCATACCACCATAAATGTTGTTTGCAAACCGGATCCCAACGGTGAATGCAAGTGCAACCAAAGGTACCCTTCTAGAAATGGCTGAGCCCTCAACAACCCGTTCCAGACCATTGACAACTTGGTACCTTGTGTTTGATGAAATAGCCATGAAAACACCTGCAGATGAATACCTAGACACAATTAACAAATAAAGCAACTGCAGCAAGCAGAATATAAGAAACAGAACACCTGCAAACTGGCAACTCCAAATTCATCACATCAAACATGGGGCATCAGGGGAACATGGTGTTGTCTGTATTACCCCATAGGACAGCACTTTGAAGTATTGGAGGAACTGCAACCTCTTCCTCATCAGACTTCTTGTATTTCCTGTCCAATAAGTTACCATTTCATCACCATGAGCAGAATTACAGACCCAGACACTTTCAACCATCATCAACAACCAGATGAAAATAGATTGTGTAGTTCTCACCATTAGATATATGTGAATCCTGTTCTCCTTGACTTAACTATTCAGCATAACCTTGAATGCCAAAATCAATGCCCGAGAGAGCTTTCTCTCAAATAACTCAAAAAGTGTGTATAAAAGTTCATGAAAATTGCACTCACCGCTTAAGTGTCATAATAGAGCTGGCTATTCCTTGGCCCACAACTCCACAGGCAAAACCCGCAATGCCATATTGACCAGCCTGGTCAAAGAGAAGTTTTCAACAAACCACATCATTGGCATCTTTTCACAATGCTCAAAATCCTACACTTAGCAACAACATAGTCAACTATTGTTTATCCACAATGGGTCCATGCTCCCTTTCAATTCCGTGGACTTTCCACAAAGGTAAGACACTAGAACTGTGGTACATGAGGCACACCTTAAAGAAAAAGGATGCAACCCTTTGCTGCACAGAGAAAGATCTTCCTGGTCGTTGAGCCTCAAATATGCTGCAAAATTACAACTACACAAAGTTAGCAAAAGAAAAGCTTCAAAGAAAAACTAATGTCAATTGTGACACAAACCTTTCAGTTAGTTATAGAGCAGGCCCAAAACAGTACATGAGGAGAAAGGCAGTCCAATAGTGCCAGACCTTGGACTCGTGTAGAGAAAAGGACCAGATCTATTTGCACCTGCTTGGCAAGGCCTGTATGATTCGAGAGAGGCGAGCCCTGGGGCCTGAACCAGATACCACAACATTGCCAAACTGCACAAAGGGGGCCAGCATCCCAACTAGGGCAATATCCAGAACAATGCCCACCACCAGATCTGACATGTAGAGCTCAAACTCATTCCAGAAGTCCTTCCCACGCTTCTGAACCTCAGCAAATGTTGCACACCCAGAATCAATTGCTATCTGCACACAAACAGTAAGCATGTAAGAAGCCGCTAGTTTCTGTGTTCTAGAATTTGCAAACTACCACCATACAGGAATCTGCCAGCATCTTCTAAAAGTGTAAGTACAACAAAGTTATAGAGCAAGAACATGCTTTTCCAAAAAAATTCCCCTTATCATTTCCCTCAGAACTGTACAAACAAGGTTTAGAGAAAACTATCAGAATCTCCCTCTCCAAAAAACAGAAACCCTAGAACCACCAATCAGCTCCACAACGTGATGAAAGACTGCTGAGCACACAACAGTCTACAGAGGTCTAGAAGAGGAGAGCATACCTCAGTGAATACTTTGAACAAAAAACTTGGATCCGCCAGCAGCCGGTTGCGTAACATTGCACTTCTCCTCACTGCAGGTCCTAGAGGCCACATAGCCTCCTGCAGAATTCACACCAGGGGGCAAAGGGTTTATGAAGCTTGAATTTGTGAAAGCAAGCCTCTATAAAAACCTGTACACTCACATCAGAATAAACATTGAACAAGGCCACATTCCTAGGGTTAGGGTTTGAAACTCAGTCAGTCACAAGAGAGAAATTCATGTGCTGCAGAATGCAGACCTGCAACTCAATGTAGCGAGATAGGAGAAGCTCTCGGATGCCTACTGTCCTCGCAGCTTCAGCCATATCGGGTGGAAGGCTGATACCTCTAGCCTGAAGCTCCTTCGCCACCTGTTCCGAGTCAAGCAAGACACCAAAGGCTTCCTCCTCGTTGCTTTCCCCGTCATCACGGCCTGAGTCTCCGTGACCTCCTCCTCCTCCGTTGGATCCCCCATCATATCCTCCAGCTTTGCCATTGCCACCAGCACCTCCGGCGACCTCCACTTCACCGACCGCTCTCTTCTCTTCCGGAAAGTAAATGGGTTGATCTGAAATTATAGCAGAAGCGCTGCGCACTGGCGGATACTGATCAGAGATAGCACTGCCTTCTTCCTCCCCGACGGAGTCGCCACCAAACTGAAACTGCTCCCCAGCAGCACTCACACATGCTCTTATCGTCAGCAAAGGCTCGAAGTCGAACGCGCTCTTTTGCACAGGAACCCTACTGTGCAAACCCCTACTGTAGAGACCCGAGAACTCCTGGCGCAGTGGTTCTTGCGCCTTGATGAGGCTCCTAACTTCGCGAGAAGCGCCGCAGCCACTCCAGAGGAGCAAGCCACGTGACGACGCACGTTTGGCGTCGCATGTGTTCGACAAATCAAGCACAACGGCTTGTTGCAAGGAAATCGTTGCAGACGCCATCGCTGCACAGAAGCTCGGCCTCGGCGGTGCACTTGGCGCACCCCAAAGCTCGAACTTCGCCGTGAGTGAGGTTTTGTGCGCAAGGACGCGCGAAGCTCACGCCGGACAAACCCCGGGTCTGACCCCGGCGGCGCCTGTCCCCGCCAGGAACAAATCCGGTCCGTCGCCGCCACGCGGCGTGCCGCTCCGGTTCCCAAAGCACCGCTTTAGCGTCAGTGATATTTTTTTCCAATTTTCTGATGTTGCGTCATTGGCTAGCATCCCAATGGGGATTTAGCATTAAATGGCGACAGGTTTTTCGAAATTGTGTAAATAATTTTTTAACTAGTTATAAACATAAGTGTTTTGTTTTCGGTGGCTAAATTTTCCAACTTGGCGAATCTGTTTTCAGAAAATGAAATAAAAACGAAAATTTTGAGATTTTTCGGGATTTATCGCCATTTTTCGAAATTAAAAAAAAATCAAATCAGCCACATCTAGACCTGGGCATTTCCTAGGTGGCCACTTGTAGCGGTACTTTTGTAAAAAAATGCTCCAGCCCAAGTAGGACAGTCGCCATTTAATGATAATTAATTAATGGGGATTCGCCAGTGGACCTAGTTGAAGAATTTGACCCAAAAAAAAACCCTGATAAACATGCTACCAAACTCAAACCAGAGTCCAAATGTGGCGGAAAAAAAAAATTCGAAATTTGGCGATTATTCTCAGAAGAAACGGGATAGAATGTTGTGACAGAAGATTCTTCTCTTAAAACAACTTTACGCATTTTGGCGAAATTTCACACGGAAAAAAAAAACGGTGCTTGACGTCCGCCGGAGCGCCGCTTTATACGTTGTCGTCACCTACGTAGAATACGACAACGGGGGCTACGACAGTAGCGTCAAAAGCGTACTGACATGTCATGGTATCCCCGCTGATAACCCCCTGTCACCGATGGCTGTGTGAGGAGTCAGGCGTCAGGACTGTCCACTGGTACTAACTCTGTGGCATAACCTACACTAGTGTGAACCCTGTGCATAATGCACAGATGTGTTATTTCAACAATGTTTGGTTGATGTTTTTGGTTTTTTAAAAAAACTTTTCTTTTCAAATAACTGTCCGTGGCCACTGTCCATCCAGAGTCATGTCACAGACAGACCAAGTGAATTAATATATATGATATGTTGATAATAGCGGATCCTTTGTGAAGTGTCCGTGTTTATCCTTCTGTACTCGAGCTAGATAGAACCTTAAACCCATCACCAAACATGTACCTGTCATCAAACACTTTCCAATATTTCCCTCTCTCCTTGACCAAATTTTGGTGTCATTGGATACGCAAACTTGGAGGGCTACAAACCTTCTTTGAGCATTAGGGTAGCTAGGTTTGTCATCAAACACATAAGGACTTCAAGAGAAACTACACATTAGGAGTGATTTTTTTGCCTATGGGGTCAAAAGATAACTTGTGCCTCACCTATAGGTACATCCATAGTTGCTCAATTTCGTGCAAAAACATCAAAGTTATGCCTCCCAATATGGGGGGGGGGGGGGGGGGGTTTTTTTTGTTTTTTCCCCCCCCCCAAATTCTCCACCTTTTTTTTTTTTTTTTTTTAAATTACAAT
>Ga0116227_10004650_pt1 | contig 29653 bp, 25 predicted proteins | sample S1TSphgellanicum_FD_89693 | JGI IMG/M metagenome (GOLD analysis project Ga0116227, IMG submission 89693) | Host-associated microbial communities from peat moss isolated from Minnesota, USA - S1T2_Fb - Sphagnum magellanicum MG | ecosystem: Host-associated > Plants > Peat moss > Unclassified... | reverse complement strand
TTATTTTGTTTTATTTTTTTTTTTTTTTTTTTTTTGCTTAACGGGTGCATTATGCTCCAGGTTCTCTCTTGTTTGAAATGTTGACCAAAGGACATGATGAAAGTTAGCATGCCCTTCTAGACCATTTGTAGAATGGGTAGGTCAAATATTTATTTGAAAAATCAATAAAATGTTAATTCATTTTTTTTAGGGTTTTGGGTTGACTTGTTAAAAATAATAAAAATAAGCCAGAAATGTGAAACCCAAAGAAGTCATATGTTAATTTTTTTTGTGTTTGAAAATTGCTAAATTATGACCAAAAAATGTCAAATATCAAAATGTTTCCTTCGTCAAATGTGAAAATATTCGAACATGCTAATAGGTGGCAAAATCCAATAGGTTCATCAAAAATATCTGGAAAAATGGATTTGTAAGTTTTAGGGCCAAAACGAAAAAGAAAATCAATCATCCACTAATTTTAAATATGTAAAGGGGGTTTACAATTAGAAAGGGAATTTTTAAATTTCCTTTTGGCAATAATGTTTATGTATCGTAAAACACACAAAATGTTTTGGTATGGTGAAGTAAACCAATGAATTGTTGGAACATTCATTTAAGGTTTTGTTTTCAATTTGTCATATAAAAAATTTGGAGATCTTTTTCCCCAAAAATTAGTAGGATTAGTTGAATTTACACACAAGGAAAACAAAATATTATTGAAACCCAAATTCTACAAAGGAAGATATTATTGGGGCCTCCTAGCACAACTTCTTTGGATGTCCATCCCAATAAACAATGTATATATGTGTTATGGTTGATGAGAGATGGGGAAATTGCACTTCAAGTTAATATGGGTAACAAGAGTTTCTAAAATGTGAATGCCAAATTGAAGGTTAATGTTACATAACTAAAAATATGGTTGAACTACCTTGTCAAAAGAAAATTCAGAATGATGTTGGGGTTCACATAAATTTAAAAGGGTTTGATGAGAAGGCAAATGCTTTCATTAGGTACGGTAAAATGGGCAAGCATGAATTGAGTCATGCATCAAAATAATTTGAAAAGCACAAAACATTTTACCACAAGCATAAGCACCATTTTTTTTTTAATGAAAATGTTTTTTTTTAAAAATTGATATAAAAAATGAAAGAAGAACCTTTTGTTGCAAATGCCTTGTTTCATAAGATTTTTTTTTTCAACTTAAAGTTATCTTTAGAAATCTTTCACCTTACAACCCCTTTTAAAGCCCAAACGTTTTTATTCACTATAAGATAATTTTTTAATCAAAACTAGAATTTCAATTGTTGATAGTCTCCATTTATTGCATATGAATGTTTTAATTTCAACCTTTAGTTATATCAATAATAATGAAATCACAAAAACTAAGATGAAACTAATTTTACCACCAATAAAGTAATTATGCCTATCATTGAACATTCACCCATCAATGAACGTCATGATCCATTAGGTGAATCGTGAACATTGACCAAACATTTGATGAAAAAAATGGTCTATACCATTTCAAAAATTTGCAACCAAACATGTTGGAAATGTGTTTAGTCATAGGTGTAGGATTAATATTCATTCAAATAAGGAATTCATTCATATTAAAAAGGATTTTAGTGTTGTTACATTCCAATGCACACAAATATGAAAATATTCCAATTTATGAAATTTTAAGGGTTTGATGAAAGGTGTCATCTAGGAAAAATTTGCAAATTTAGCCACTTATTATGTGATGCCACCATTTGGTATTGCGTTTTTAATCGATTCAATAAAATGCACACATAATGACATAGATATGAAAAAATATGTATGCATGGAGCTTTTAATGTTTGGTTAAGGGTGTGATATAAGATACATTTATAGATCTTGTAATTCATAATGTCCTTTAAAATGTTTGGGGATGGGAAGTGATCTATTGTAGTCAAAGGAATATAACATCACCATAAAAGGGCTTGCAAAATCAATCTATGGGGTGCAAGGAATATTATGTTATTTGCATGAATCCAAACAAAGAATCAAAGGACATGTTGTAAGCTCAAGATATTCTAATGAAAAATTTATGATGAACCTAGAAAACACCAATTTAAATATCCTTAAACTTACTTGCAAAATTTACTACCAAAGTAGGAACATCACAATTTCAACAATACATCCAAATTTAAACAAGTGTAAATTGACTCATCAATTCTTTCAACTAGGAAAAAACATGTCCACCTTACCATCATCTATGTTATAGGAGCTCCAAGAAATTTTTGAGCTTTTAGAACCTAATACGAAAAGGTTAACAAAAGCAATAACAAAGGAGACTAATGTAGATGCAAAAGTAAAGGCAAATAGTGATGAGTGCAAAGTTCAAAAAATAATGCAAACAATAACAAGAGAATCCATCAAAAAAATTAAAAGAAAAGAAAAGTTGAATGAATGTGGAATTGAAGAAATAAACAATCTTGAGAAAGATGGCCATTGTAAATTTCAACATGTAGCCAATTGTAATGTGAGATTCACACCCATCACCTACACAACAACAAATTAGAATTTGGAATGGCATAAATTTATAGATTTATTCCATCTTATTGATATTACATGGTGACACTAGAACATATTCCTCAAATGTTTTCTAACCTATTGAACTTATTGTATTTTTAAATTAATTTAAAGAAAAACAAGGGGATACCTCTTGTGGGACTCGAATGCATAAGCCTCATTTTTTAGAGGCTAAGGTTGGGAGGATCTAATGTAACATGATGTTTAATGTGCCTCATTAACACTTGTAGTTTGCTAAATTAAATAGGCATGAACAAAGAAAATGTCCCCCTTCCCCTTGCATTAACAATAATACAAAAATCAAGACGAACATGAAGGGAACCTACTTCATGCCATAGAGGTAAATGGAAAAATGAAGCACTCGTCTAGAGCCCATGGATGTAGTTGAAAGACAAGTGAATTCAATGAAGAAGGCCAACAAGCATTGGAACATACCATTTTCATCATTGTGTAACCATTTAAATGGCAAGACTAGGTGTACGAAATTCTACCCATTAGGCTTTATAATGGAAGAAAATAATGTTGTTGTTGCTTGGATTATAAACATGTACAAATGTGGATTATTTATATCATTGTAACAATTCACATTCAAGTTAAGAGAATTCACTTAAGGTTGACCCACATCATTTTGAAATGGTTTACATATAAATTCCAAGTGATATTGCTTTAAATATAAATATCTAAAACTATGTATATGTCTTGCAAATCGCCTAGAAATCTCTAGAGCCCAAGGTATAACTAATTAGTCTAGCATTTCCTTTATCAAATTACAACCATTATATAGTCAACACAAGTACAAACCAAATCACATATGGAGTACAAACAAATCAAGAATTCAAGTAGGTAGATAACCTAGAGCTTGTGTTACAATTAAGTGGGCTTCATAGCAAGTTTATAGTGTCATCCCCAAATCCAAAGAATGGTTGATTGTGAACTGGAGTTAATGTAGCAATAAACATTCTATGCAGATTTTACATTTTTAAAAGAGAAAGATTACGAGATGATTACATCAAAGAGTGCAAGTTAGGGACCTATACATGGTGATGCAAAAAAAACTTGGTTGATAACTTTTTTATTCAAAAACATTTTAAAGCTTCTTCAAGAAATTTTTTTGATATGAGATTTATCAAACAAATTGGCATCTTCTAATCCTAGATAGGCATGGATTTCATGTGAATTTAAATGTAATAAAACAAGGACATGCATTTGGATTATAAATGCTCACATTCCCAAGACATATTTCACAAGCATTATATCCCCTAGACATGTCATGTTTTAGGCCTTTCAAAACAACAATTAAAAAGGAAAAAAAATAATGCAATGATCATAAATAGATTTTAAAAACCAAAGAAGATCAAGTTAGTTGCTTGGGTAGACACAACCTTGGACAAAACATTATCCAAAAAAAATCAAATTTGAAATTAGAGTTACATATGTATGGCCTTTAAACCCAATAGCAATTAATTACAACTATTGCTTGGTGAAATGTATATGACAACAAACAACAACAATGTAAATGTAAAAAATTACAACTTTGATGATGAAGTTAATGATAGTCTTGGATGGGGGGAAAAGTTTATTGTTGCATCTTTGGTAAATATTGTAAGAGCAAGTTTAACAAATGGAAATTTTTTTGATAGCCTTTCTTCACATGAACAAAAGTACTGTGTGAATTGACAACCAATCCAAACTACCATCAAAAAACTTGAAGAAGGTGTTGAATGACCACTTAACTAACAACAAGAAAATTAAAAGCTATTGTAAAAACTAAAATCTACGGCAAACAATTTTGAACACTTGTCCTTTGCAACCCATTGATGTTGCCATGCTTTCTTGCAAAGAAAATCAAAGGCAAAAAACTCTTAGTGAATTATTCACAATACAATGTGGTCGTGTCTAATGAATATTTAGGAATTGTGCAACAAAAGGCCATGGAAAAAGAAAGCAATAGACCAAATTAAGGACAACAAAAAAAGGAAAGAAATGAGAAAAAGGTTTGAAAGGTGGCATATACACAAGTAATGGTTAATTGCATAGTTCAAAGGAATTTTGAAAGGTGGTACATAATAGATTTTGTAATAGCACAATCTTTTATAATTGTGAGAAAGTGTGGAGATCAATTACATCACAACATTCAAGCAACATCAATTGCTTAACCATAAGGATATGAATCACAAAGATACCAACCTTCCAATCTTGGCTCCAAATCAAAAGTTTTAAAAAGAAGTTAAACAAAAAGAAAAAGTGGTAGGGCATGTTCTTGTTAGGATCAATCAAGATAGTTAAACCTACCACAATTGAAAGGAAGGGGGTCAAAACACATCTAGGCATTTCAAAATTTGTAGCACATACCCATAGTAAAGTCACCTAGTTAAAACCAATGGGATGGATAAAAATTTATAGGAGAAAGAAAGATTGTGATTGTCAAAGGAGGAATCACATTTGTCAAGGGAAGGAGGGAGTGTTCAAGACTTCCAAGAAATAAAGAAAAAAAAACTTGTCTAGGAAAGAAAGACCTTACAAAAAAGAAAAATAAATTCAAAAGAGAGTGTGTGTGAGCTTATAAAAGAGAAAAATTGAAGGAAAGAGAGAGGGATTGTGATTACTGAAGGAGGGAGGGATTGCATTCACAATTGCTAAAAGAGAAAAAAAAATTTAAGAAAGAAAGAACTTTTAGGAGAGAATTTTTAAAAAAAGATGTATAGGAGAAAGAAAAACTTGGAAGAAATAGAAAAAAAATGTTAGAGAAAGAAAGCTTGTAATACATATGGAGCTTGCTAAAAAAAAGAACATTTGTGAATGTTGAAAAAGATGGAACAAAAAAATTGAAAAATATAGAGAATGAAAACTTGCAATAAAGAGAGTGAAAGTGAGTTTGTAGGAAATAGACCATTCATGATTGTTTAGAGAGAAAATTAAAAAAAAATTGAAAAAAAATAGAGAAAGCTTGTAAGAAAGCAGGAAAAAAACTTTGTAGAGAGAAAAAACATCACAAGAAAAAGAGAAAGCAAGGTTGCTAGGAGAGAAAGACGTCACTTGCAAGAGAAAAAATATGTGTTGAAAGGAGAAAATGATGTGTCCTCCTCCACACATCAAGACAACCAAACCATAAGCTCAAAGCTTGCTAAAGAGATTCTTGTCAACACCACCATTTAAAATTCCTTTGAATTGTAAGAAGAATTAAAGACCATGGGCGAGGGGCATAGTGAAGTAGGTAGGAGCTAATATAAAAAAACAACTTGTATGAGGAAAAAAAGAATTGCAACCACCATGGAATGCCTAGTTGAAACATGAAAAGATGAAAATTTTCAAAGACGAAGAAGATGTAAAAAATGCACAAGAACTTCCATTCACAAAGTATGCCTTTCATTCATGCTCATAATTTAACTTTTTCATTACACAAGCACCTCCTACAAGCACTAGAATGGCATTGACCCGTGACCATTAAAATGTTAGGTTTTCAAAACTTTTAAAATCTTGTGATTGTGGATTTTGAAACCTACCATGAATGACAAATCTAGATCGTATACTATAAATGAATGGTAGTTGAAAGAAAATGACATAAATTGTCTACCTTATAAGATTTGCATTTGTGGTTAGGGTGTGCCTAGTCTAGCTTTACAATTCACCTTCACATTCCAAAGGTAATTGAAATCAAAGTGTTGACTTATAGAACTTTGATTCACTATGTGTTCAATAATAAATCACATAACCACCAACATTATACCCAAATTGTCTTCATTCTTATTGCATTTTCCTTCTTTTACAATGTTTTTTTGTTGTTTGGGAAAAAAATTATCACATTTCAACATAGTTTTTAGTTTTGAACAATAGTTTGCCATTTTTTTCATAGTTTAGGTTGTCTTTTACAAGCATGTCATTAATTAACAATGTTAATTCCATTTGTGAGATGATTGCCAACGATGCTATATAAAAACAAAACACCTCGAACCATCTTCTACAAACACTAAAAAGTATTATAAGTTTATTGGCACAAGCATGAGGATTATGCCAAATCACATCAAGACAAACTTAAAATTACATGAAAACATGAACATTGAAAAAGGTTGCAAAGTATGCAAAAATATGTACAAAAAGAGATTGTATTCAATAACATTGAAATTTCTTGAAACACTGAATAAGGTTACATTGCAAGGTCCTATTTGATCAATTGATTAGTGTCGACTACAATAAGAACAAAATTTTGCATTTGTGATTTGTAGGTACTTGTTTGGATAAACAAATTTGTGAAAACTTGATGAAAATGTATAAAATCCTACACTCATGTGAAGTCTCTTTTAACTTACCTCCATAAACATAGCCAACAAACTAGGATGTTTACAATAAGTTGTCAATAAATTCAGGGAAAGTTTCCAACAAACCCCAACTTCCACCTAGGTCTCACTTGTTGTCAAAAATATGTGTAGTTTTGTCCAAAAGGTACTAGAGAAAGTTCCAACATCCTCAAAGTTGGACAACTCTGTTAACCCATGAGTTTACTTTGCAGAAAGGTTTTTGGCATCTTCCCAGAATTCTGAATAGCTGCTGATTACTTAATAGGTAGGGTGTTCTTAGGAAAGGCTATTATTGGTCCAGGCCAAAAATAGTTGCACCCAATTTTTAGGAATAGAATTTCCATGCAACCAATTTGAAGTTGCATCATGGAGTGAAGGGACCTCCTTTAAATTTTTATTTATTTTTGAGTGATAGACCAATCAAATTGGCTCATTGCAAAAAAAAAAATTGAACTGGGGAGGCACCTCATCTAATGAATAGGAGAGGTATTTTAGTTTACATATTAGAGTTATCCGTAAAGTAACCCTGTCTTCACCCTGTCTTTGGGCCTCCTCCTTTCACCCCCTATCCCCTCTTTCAGTGGTATCCGCAAAGTAAAGACCTTTTAATAAATCTCAGTAAAGTAAAGACCTTTTAATAAATCTCAGTATGAACTGCTCATACTCAGCATTTAATGCACAAGGTTCGAGACTAATTATAGTAGTCGTACAGTTAGGAGCAGTGAAAGAAATACGTAGCAGCAGTGGAGGCGCTGAGGAAAAAGAAAAGACATGAAGAAACTCAGTTTTACTACCAAAATTGATGGTTTTCCGAGTTTCATCCCCCATTGAATGCTAATGTACTTTTATAGCAGTCGTACAGTTAGGAGCAGTGAAAAAAATATGTAGCAGCAATGGAGGCGCTCAGTAAAAAGGAAAGACAGGATGAAACTCAGTTTACTACCAAAATTGATGGTTTTCCGAGTTTCATCCCCCCTTGTTGAATGCTAATGTACTTTTTTGGAGGTTTTTTTAAAAATCTTTGTATGGTAGAATGGCACTTGAGGTGATCAATGTGTTGGAACCTTTTTAGGTTTTGTTGTGACCTTCACTCTGTGTATGACCAAACTCAGGGTTCTGGTGCTGTGCTTTTCTTACTTTAGTGATAACTCTATGAAGCCACCTACTTCACAAGGATTCTTCCATTTCTCAGTCAACTGTTGTTGAGAACAGACCACAAGGTGGAATGCTAACCCATAATTCTAACCTACAACCAATTTGCCACTAGACTTGGGATGAAAGTCACCGACATGTCTTAACCCACAGTTACACATAATATGCTCTGATCACAGCAACCTAATGGAAAGCCACTGAAATGGAGAGCCTTGCGTTTGTTTTTTTGGTGCATGGACAGGCACTTACTTTTCATTGGAGAGTTGCAACTGGGCTCAAAGCATGTAGATAAATTAATGTTAGCAACATTTCATATCTGAGCAACTTTTGTAAGGAATTTAAAAAAGAACACATGTTGTTCCTGTAAAACATTTGATAGATGTCTTCTTCTATCTATCTATGGCTTCACAAGCTGACTCACAGCTCAGAGACCTCTGCACTTGGTAAAATGGCTTGACTTGTGATCTGAAGTGACTATGATGAGCATGGAGCACAGCTAGCCTAAATGGAACAAATGTGATGAAAAATTTCAGTGTTTTTTTGAGCTCAATATGTGATCACACCAACCTAATGAAAAGAGGTCCTAACACCATTACATTTCTTACCCTGGGTGCCAATGATATTTGTTCACTTACATAGAGGTAGGTAGTCTCACAAAAAACATGAAACATTTAATGCTGTCAAGTATCTATCTAGAGCATTTATCTAGAGTTTATTACATCTTCAACTTTTGCAAGTATTCAGCAAAACTCATGTTTACACAAACTTAATGTTTGCAATAATTTGTTTTCTTCAAAATTGGTGTCAAAAGTCAAGACCTTGTGTTCCCCCAATTTTCAAATTCCATTAGTATGGAGAGAGAGAGAGAGGTTTAGGGTTTAGGGCATTATGTGATGGAGAGGTTCAGAACAATTCCCTAGTTTTGTTGCAATCAAAAACCATTCAGATCCCCATGACATAAATACTAGAATAAATGGGTATAGTCACATCTGACACACACTCACACACATAAAAAAAACAAATGGGGGCTAAGGAAATCTGCATTACTAATCAAACCTGGTTTTCACATAGATATTTGCATTGAATCCACAATTCACTAGTATTTATTGGAGTAAAGATGAGCTTTCTACCATTTCAAATCCACCATAAATTATTATGCCCACCTAGAATTTAGCCAATTAGGGGTGAACTAAGTATGCAATCTTTGTACATAGGTAATTGAAAATGATACAATGGAACAAGGAAAAATGATAACTTATTAAAGATATCCGCAAAAGGAAGAGGACTCAAGGGGACGAGTAAAACATTTTGTCATCAACAAAAAAAATAAATTAATAATAATTGTGCTTTGAATTTATTTTTTTCCCCTTGTACATCAGCTATAAAATGAGTTTCAGCTTGAGTTTTGATTTTTTAATTTGATGTTATTTTGGTCACTTTTTTTAATGTTATTTGATAAAGGTCTTTTACTAAAAAAATTTGTTGCTCTTTAGTCTCCTTTATGGAAAAAATGTGCATATTTTTCTTGCTTTCTTTTGCAGATTGGTAACCAACATTTACAGGTGAAAAAATTATTTCAAAATGAAAGAGGGCCCAACAAATAGGGTTATTTTTAAAATAATTTTATTATGTGAAGTTTTATGTTCTAAACTAAAGAGAAAGGGGGGGTCTTTGTCATATTGCATGACTAAGTACATACTTTAAGACATTTGACTTGGATCACTTACCCTTTTCAATATGTGAATTCGTTATAAAAGGTTACACAAAAATGCCTTGAGTATGGGTTTAGGGTTTTGAAAAGTTACAAAAAGACGCACCGAGTATGTGGGCACATAAGTGTGATCATGGATCATGGCTTGGCTTTTATGAGCAAGTTTCTTATTGTAATAAAAAAAGGGATACTAAAAATGGTCTTTTTCCTTTTTGTTGACACTTGTAATAATGCAAAGGGTACCTAGAATGGGTTGTTGTTCCATAATAATAATAATAAATTGAAAGGATTTTATCTATGGTAGTTTTTTCAATTATTGAAGCCACTTAAACCTAAACAACAGATTAGTTTGTTTGGATTGAGGAAATTGTTTTGAGGGGGCTTCATTATTCACAAAGACACATAAGTTGATTTGCAAAGCCTTTTATGTCTATTTTGGTGTATGAATGAATTCATTTTTAATGTAAAAAATGTAAAACTCGATTGTTGTCCCTATCTATCATCTCTTGTTTATGGTTCATAATTTCTTTGTCAACACCGCAACTATGTTTTAGTACCACTAATCTTAAGATTAGTGACCTACTTGAATCGGGTTTTCTTAGCCCAATTTAATTTTTTCTTTTCTATTGAGGTGTTTTTATGCATGTGCACTTAAAACCTTCACTCCTATTGTTCAAGGAAATTAATGATATCCCTCCCACTTTGCATCAATATTGAAAAGCTTTCTTGCAAGACTTTATGAATACACCAAGAGTGGGTCGCCAAGGTCACTTCCAAAGCAAGCAAGCAAGCAACCAAACTCCTTTGTATCATTTGTGATAGGGGTTGGATGGATGGGGGGCCTTCCACTTCCAACCCCTTTCCAAGCTAAAAGTTTTCCTATTAGCCACCCGAGTGGATGATAGGCATCCACTTTTTGTGGGCCATAGGACAAAATCTAGCCATCCATTCCTAACGGCTAACTTCAAAGTCCTAAATTGGTTTGGGGTTTCATTTGTTTCGGTCTTGGTAACTTGACTTGGACCCTACAAGGTTAAGTTCCACAAATGAAGTTTTGGGGGGACCTTGAAAGAGTTCCAACAATATAATAAGTTGTTCAAGGCCCACATTTAGCCTTTTCGAGTTCCATCAATTGAGATTACATCCTACTTAGCTTTTCCGGGTTTCATTAATTGGAGTTTATGTCACACTTAGCCTAAGTTCCAGGTTTCCTTAATTGAGTTTATGTCACACTTAACCTTTCTGGGTTTCCTTATTTGAATTTATGTCACACTTAGCCTTTCCGGGTTTCCTTAATTGAAATTTATCATTCCACCTAAATTCACCATCCACCATCAACATGCCTTCTACCATGTGATCATGCCAAAAAGACCCATCCCAAAGAATTCTTCAAATCCGACATAAAGTTTACACACTCCATCAATGGCATGCAGCCAACTTGTTGGTTACTTGAACACAACAAAATCTCAAAAAATGCAAAAAAATTGGCCGTCTAATAAAAACTCTTTCCAAAACTTGGATCCAATTTTTGGGGAAGATGAATGACATCTTGCCAAGAATCTGCAGAGAATATTCCTCACTTTGTTTCTTTCCACCTAAAAACAAAGCAAGTAAAATAAAGGCCTAACCCTTGAAATGTGCCCTAACCCTTTTAAAGTAACCCTAACAAGCCCCCAAAAAAAACAAAGGGGAAAAAATTTGACATGGAAGGGATGGATCTCTCCATTCAAGGGATGGATCTCTCCATTCAAGGGATTTATTTCTTTCCCATGTACCTTATCAAATGAACCAAAGAAGCGTTTTATTAAAGTCAATGGGAGTACTTTACTTACACAACCAGGACACACACAAAGTCTTGGATATATCCCAAACAATAAACCACATACATTGGCCAATGTACCCTAGTCCCTAACCCTAAATATGGTACACAAATTGTCAACAAACCTATGAACCCATTCTTGTTAAAGGCAAATTGAGTACTTACCTAATGAGAGTTGAGACTAGGGAGAGAGAGAGAGAGAGACTCAAGCTATACAAAGGTCTTGTTGGATATAGCCATAACCATGAACTACATACATTGGGCACAAATGTGCCCTAACCCTAAAAATGAGTACAACTTATTCTCAATGACCCAATGAACCTTTTGGATTTTAAAAAGTCAATCTAGTACTTCTTAGCTACCGAGTTTTCTGACATAACAAAGTCTTAAATAAATATATCCCATTGCTAACCTTGAACTACATACATTGGTGAATGAATGTATCCCCATCCCTAACCCTAACCCTAAACGTCGTAGTTCGAACTCTCTTTTTGGCGAGCAACTACCAACAAGGTACTTATCATCATCATCATTATTATTATTATCATTGTGGACCCCCCCTCTTATTATTATAGGCCACACATATTGTACCTTAAAACCCTAATTTAATACTCTTGGTAGCTTTCCCAATAGAAATACCTTTAGAAACACCTTAATCATTGAACAAAATGAACAAAGAATTTGCCACTTTGTTGTGTAGCCTCTTGTGCGTGCGCGTGCTTGTTGTCTAATGGACTTTTTCGGGTGGCTTTTGGAGGGTCTAATAGCATGATGAGAAGAAAATACAAAAGGGGTGGATTTCTTTTTATTCTATATGGGAGGTTAACTCACAAAGAGCACCCACAACAACAACAACAACAATGGTTCTTTGTTTTGTTTATTTGGGGAGTATTATTTTCCCCAAAATGATGGACAAAATGGGTAAGTAAGTACTATGTACCAAAAAGCTAAGAGCTGGAGTGAGAGAGTGATGGTGGTGGTAGGGCTGGTGAACTGACACAACATAATCATGCACTTCTTTTCCATCTCCTCAAGTTTTTCACTTACTTCTTCTACAACTAGCCAAGTACCCTAATGGTTCCTCTCATTTCAACTAGCCAAGAAATTTGTTCATTATGGCTCCAAGTGAAAACCCTTGTTTAAAATTTTAAAAAAATAATTTTGGGCTCGCTCTTGTTGGGTGGGCTTTGTTGTTTCTTAGTTGTTGCGGTTGTTGTTGTTGGGCTCATGCACCTACTACTACCCCGTGCTCTCATCATGGTGAAATTGGAACTGGCTATGTCAGTTCACAAATTCAACAACTATTGACTTCTTATCAGCATCATCACCACCCACGGTCACAAGGCTACTGGGAGCTTCCCACAAAGTGCCATACTGGCAAACCCCTCCTTGTTGTTGTTGTTGTTGTTGCACAGACACCCAACCCCCAAAGCTTGTACATAGTCGCACCATCTGTCTGTCTGTACATACATACAAAGCAAGTGTAATGTGGGTCCACAAACAACCACCAATTTTTTGTGTTTGCACAAACAATAGCTAATCATGTGTTCCATGCTTGTGTTGTGGAGGGTGCAAAAATGCAAAGAATTCCTATCCAAATGGGGAAAGCTGGACCTATATTTTTTGGCCACCGAGCAAAGATTTGGCCTTTTTACTTCCCACAAAAACCACAAATCCCTCAACCTTTTTTGCAAACTTGTACATAGCAAATAGAACATGGGTGGATGCAGCTTTAATAAAAGAATACCAAGTGAAATAACAAGTGGACAAAAAAACAAGTGAAAGAATCAAAGTGATGGAACAACCACCTTAATGCCACTATTGTGCGTGCATGCTTCACAAATGAATTGTAATGGTCTACCATTATTGGCCTTTGTGTAAGGCAAAAGCCCCAAGGGCTAAGGGTGTTCCCAAAAATAAAAGGGGCCTAAGAAAAGACGGAAGCTGGCTGGCCATGTCTTTAGTGAGTGTCCACTATGTATGGCTTTACATAAGGCACACTTGAAGAGAAGGTTGGCATGAATTGTAAGGCACTTGGAGAAAACTTCTTAAGTATTTGAAGGGTACTTTATATTCATGGCTATCCTTCCTAGAAAAGATGAGGGAAATTATGCCTACTTATCGATCGGTGTGAGATCCACCTCACTGTTAAGGAGTAAGTGTAAGAAACCGTTCCTTCCTACACCTCACAATCTACATGTGTCTCATGATCTATGTATGTATAGGTGCTTTTCAATAGATAAAGCCCAAGAATGAGGAACATTCCCCATATGTGAGGCCAAACATGGCTATCGCCCTCGTTTAAGGGCCCTTATTTTGAGCATGCCCCCACCCTAAGGGTATATACCCTTCACTAAAGTTTTGTAGATAATGAGGTGTAAGGGGTGAAAGGTGGTTCTTATAGGTTTAAGATCCTTTCCACCTTATGGAGTAGATGTAGTAGTGTCTTTCCTCTTTTCTAATAAGGATTTTCCTGGATATAAAGTGCCCTCCAAATACAAAGGAAATTTCTCCCAAGTGCTTTACAAGAAGGGGAGAGAGAGAGAGACACCCACACACAATGAGCCAAATATGGCCCATCATAACAAACAAGTGCAAAATTTAAAATTTCTTTCTTCTCATAACGACCTTGCATTTGAAATCTTGTATTTTAGACTTGACCAACAATCTTACATGTTAGGTGTAAGTCAAATTCATCAAGTCCAAGCTCACTCACTCTTTTCTACAGCTAACTACTTGACATTATTTCTAGACAAAGGTTGGTGTACGTACAGGAAGCAATTGGCACTTCCATCATACTTCATCGTACACTAAACACAACAAGGCCTACTAGTGCATTCCTATCATGTCTATTATCTTATACATAAGGTTAGACACAAATGGAGCTGACACAAACATATGCATGAATATATGGCATTTCATCATATACTTCATCGTACACTAAACAAGAAGACCTACCAGTGGATTTCTATCATATCTATTATCTTATACATAAGGCTAGATACAAATGGAGCCCACACAAACATATGCATGAATATATGCTTGACTAGTTAGGAGGGAAGGTGACCGCATTGATAAGTTTATTGAAATTTTGTGGGAACAAAAACAACCCATTTAGGCAGTAGATCTCAAAAGCTCAAAGGAACTGAATGTAAGCCATTCTCCTATACCAACCATTCTCCCATTCTAAGCTGTATAAGATTTGGGCTTCCAGTTATAATAAATGCTAGTGCACCCACATTCTCGTACACCCCCGTAATGTAATAATCATGGTGGAGTATTACAAAACACAGCATTTTCCACGTGGGATCAATTCCATGATCCCATGCCTCCTCACCAGAGGACTAGTTCCAAAACAGTCCTCAAAACAATGTAACAATCAAGTCCTTGTTTGAGAGCCATGGAAATTTGGGTTTCCGACATTTCCTCCCCAGTGATTCTCTGCTTGGTTGGAGCAAAATCTCTTACTCTATTTGACAAACAATAACAGCATTTTCATGTTGGAATCAAGGCCCACCTGTAGAATGCAATCTTTACTTCATTAATAGTTGCCCTGGCATCTCTCTGGTCCTTCTTCCCACAAGAAAACCATAATATATCACATAGCTTATCAGGCATTTTGCAAACAAACAGACATGAGTGGCAACCACTTTATTTAATGGACATGTATAGCCCTGTTGATGCACCATAGATCAGTCTCCTTTTGTGGAATTTCAGTCCAGTGACAGACAAAATTTCATGAGTCAAAATCTCAACAGTGACAAGGATAACTTGCAACCATCATGATTCTTCACTCATCAGTCACACACCCTTCGGATGCTGATTTCACATTCTTGATATACTGCCAACCATGCCAAAGCAGCCCCACACAGACAGAAGCCAGAACTGGTGTTTAGAAATCAGGCAACAACCCCTTTGAGCAATGACATATGTGCCCTTTCTAAATAATTATACACCCATGACCCAAGCACCTCAAAAATAAATACAGTAGAAATCAGTAGAAATTGACCCTAAACCCAGATACACCCCATTTCCAATTCAGGTGTTCAAGTGAGATTCTGCTTCATGTATAAGACTTAAGGGTTATGTTATTGAATGTTGATGCCAAAACCAAGCTCATTGCTACTCTAGCACACCAAACACAGCAGAAGCCAAAGACAAAATCTTACTTGCTCATGAGCTAGAACAGATGGTTGAACAGCCATAGAGTTAGATCTTCTGCAATACTTAGGGGAAGGATTATACCTTGTATAGAGTTCCACGGGAGGCTTTCAGTGGAGGTGCTCTCCAGTTCTCACGTCGATTAGCAAGCTCAGCCTCTGTCAATTCTACGTTGATTTTCCGCTTTTCCACATCAACAGTGATGATATCTCCATCTTGAACTAGCCCAATTGGGCCTCCCACCTGCATCTCCAAAACCAAGTGTAGGGTAAGTTCTCTGTCCCCCAAAAAGGTGGGTAGTCTGATTTCATGCATAAAAACTCTTATCTTTTTTTCCTGTAGTTTTTCATTATGCTGTTTGCATGGTGGACAATTTTATTAGTCAATATTTAACATTTTCTATGATTCTTTTTGGAATCATCGCCCTATTTTTGGCTTAGCTTTTAAGGTTTAGGGTTTATGGTTTATGGATGTACTTGTGACTGCTGCTTATTCTGGGGAGTAGCAAATACCACCAGGATCAAAGAATCATTAGTCAACAAATCAAAAAACTGCCAAGGAGAAAACATAATTAACAGCTACAACACAGTGCTACTGAGTCCAAAACATGTCATCAATTTGCTTCAACAAGTACCTGTGCCTCAGGACAAATGTGGCCAACAACGAATCCATGAGATCCACCAGAGAAGCGGCCATCTGTTAACAGTGCAACTTCCTGCAGCCCATGTCGAATAATATGAATAAGAAAGTGATTTGACGTCACACAGGTATTTATATGAATACCAATATTGGATAGACATAAGATAAATTGGATACCACAATGTAAAGTTGCTGGGAGTGACCTTGCCGAGGCCAGCACCAATTACAGCACTTGTAGGTGTGAGCATCTCTGGCATGCCTGGACCACCTTTTGGACCCTCCCCTCTTATCACAATGACAGTTCCCTGTGATAAACGAACATCATTCCCAGGACACAATAAGTGGATGAACCGTACCAAACATTAGATCAAAATGTCCACAATCTATTTTGGATGTTCACAAAGACACAATGCCAGAGATGCAACCAAGAAAGGTTTTCTGATAAACATAGGAGCAAGGTAACCTACCTTTAAACTTTGAGGATCTTCAGAGAGAGCAGACAGCATTGCCTCCTCTCCTTCGAACACACGTGCAGGCCCTGCTACCATTCAGCACCCAAAAAATACATGCTTGGAGTCTTCAGAAAATTGCAGATTGCTTCAGTATGCCTCAGTTTTTGATCAATTAAGTTGTACATCCTGCAATATTGTTCAACTACAAAGGGATAAACTAAGGTTCACCTTTACTCTTGAACTATCATGTACCCAACAGACACATCCAAAATTGATCAAGTGGGTCATGCTCAAACTGGATTCTCAAATGTAGTTCAAGCCCATATGACTTTTCTTGGAAACTTCTATGCTGTGCACAACCCACTATGAGAGCATTGCTGGTATAGATTAGCACTCTAGAATGCCATATAGAGATTTTAGAGGAAAGAAACAGAGGGTGAAGAAATTTTGATCCATCCATACCTGAAAAGTAGAGGCCTTCCTTCCCTGTAATCTTAGCAACTGAACCCTCTGGAGCCAAATTACCCCATAGAACCTGTAGGTGGCCAGTCTTCTTGATGGGGTTCTCCACAGTAGAAATGATTCTCTACACACATCACCACAACCCATGACAGGTGAAGCTGGAATTCTAGTAGATCTTTGTCTAGGCAGAAAGGAAATCCTAGTAAAAATCATTAGGAAAAAAGGCAGTTAGAGGGGTCTGAAACCTACTTGGCCCTCCATGAGAGGGGGGCATCCAGCCAAATTCTCTGCAAGGGTCTTCCCTGTTACTGCACAATGCTCAGGAAAAAGCATTTTGAAAGATTTCAGAAGAGGTGGTGCTATGACAGAAACCCAAGGCACAACATGCACAAATTTTGAGAGTTGTAAAAAATGGTGTTGCAAATACCACTTACAAGAGAATTTGTTCAAAATGTATAATGTACTCAATGCTTGAAGATGCACTTAAGGGGCATTTATGAGCCCATAAAAAATTACAAGGCTACAGCATTACAAATCCAGCAGAAGGTAAGAAAGAACCCGTCATGCAACTTCCATCAATCAGGCCCTTCTCTAGCAAATACTTCAGCACTGCAGGTACGCCTCCAACCTACAGCTCAAGAGATAAGAGCTCCATTACTGTGAACATCGGGCTCCATTGAACTCAACCCACTCCCTAAACCCTAAAGCCTTGTAGCTAGAGCATAGACACACGCACACATATATAGATTGTCTTGGATAACTGAGCACCAAAATTGTCATTAGTATACATAGTGCCTCATTGAACCATGAAGCACTGAGATGGAGACTAACACCCAATTCACTTGAACAAGGTGGAGTTAGGCACCTTGTGTAGGTCTTCCATTACATATTTTCCGCTGGGCTTGAGATCAGCTATAAAAGGCACCTTATCACTAATGTCCTGAAAATCATCAAGCGTCAGCTCCAAACCCACTGATCTGCACAAAGCAAGTGTCAATCATTGCTTGCATTACTTCATGCTCTCCATCAACTTTTTTTTATTGACGCACAAAAAAATCCAGTATGTAGCTGCCAACCACACATCCAATCACAAAATGACAGAATCCCCAACGGAGTGTTATTGCATACTTGGGTTCTGTTAGAAGAGAACCCCAATGAGGAGGAATCAGATTCCATGCTAATCAAGTGAGTACCAGCACAATGTGATTCCAAATTCAAGAAGCTCAACCATAAGGGCTGGTAACATTCCACTCTATGTTGTTGAAGAAAACAATCCAATGGAAATACAGATTGGACTCCACGCCAAACCACAATACTAGCCTTCGTAGAGAACAAACATTGGAGCCAAGGCATGGGTGTGCACCTGGCAATGGCAATAAGATGAAGGACGGCGTTGGTAGAGCCACCAAGAGCCATGACTACTACAATAGCATTGTTCAGAGACTTTCTTGTGATGATATCACGAGGCTTCAGATCATGCTTCAGAAGCTCCAGCAAGTACTTGCCTGCTAGTCGACACTCCTCCAGCTTCAAGGGGTCTTCTGCTGGAATTGAGGAGCTGCCCTAATACAACAAGGTCACTTTTTCCTTAATTTTCTTCAAAACTATATCCGCAAATGATCTCCAGCCTAAGTAACTAAAGAGAAAAAAATCCAAACACCATAAAAGCAAACTATTGTAAGGATTTTCATACCTGTAAGGAAGTGACATGCCAAGAGCTTCAATCGCAGATGCCATTGTGTTGGCTGTATACATGCCACCACAGGCTCCAGCACCTGGACAGGAATTCTGCACGATATCCATGCGCTCTGCTTCGCTGATGGATTCACCTACGTATTCTCCATAACTCTGCAACCAAGATGAAAGAAGGCAAAAAATGTGACAAAAGTTCAAAACATAATCACAATATGCTGCTTCTTTCTTTTCAAGGCATTAACCACAGTGATGCTATGACTGCAGTAGCAACTCGAAGATGCACCAACTTTGAAAAGTATACAAAAAGCTTCATGGGCATTGGGTCTAACCAATTTTATGATAAATGTAGGACAGGTACCTGGAAAGCAGAGATGATATCAAAAGTGTGGCCATTAAATAGACCTGGCTGCAACCACAAGAAAAAAAATCACACAATTGATTCACAGTTTCCTGACAGTTAAGGTTGCTTGCTAAAGTGTGAAGGTCCATCTTGAAAAAAAAGAGAAAAAGGAACACTGAACCATGAAGTACAGTTCTGACCTTAATTGTGCCACCGTAAACCATGATGCTGGGCCTGTTCAACCGTCCCATGGCTATGATTACACCTGGCATCTGGAACCACAAATCCAATGCTCAAATGCTGCATAAGGATATAATCACAAGCTCATCTTTCAGACACCACACTGTTCAATTCATCTGATTACTTTGAGAATTTGGTGCTACAAAGATATCCAATGACATTGATACGACAGTTCAGATGGGTGTACACAGTCAAATTCTATGGAATAAAATAGTTACTGGTTAGAATCTGCTATCCCCAGAGCTGATCTACTTGATGATAAACAGTGAAGTATCATCCTTTTGTACTGAAATACTTCTAGGGCAATTAATGGAATTGCTTATGGAAAAGCTGGATCTTAGAATTGCAGATCTGGAATATTAGCAGCCCCAACAAGGAACCCAAAACAAAATCTGTGTTCATGGATAAGTTGCAAATGGCTTCAACACACGTGCTTGAATGGAGGGTTGCTATTCTCACATTGAAGCACAATCTCTGCATAAGAAATATGAGGTCTGCTGTGCTCACATTGAAGCACAATCTCTGCATAAAGAAATGCACAGTTGCTATGCTCACATTGCTGCGCACAATCTCTGCATAAGAAATGGGAAATTCCTACGATCAAAATGTTCCGCACAATTTCTGCATACGAAATGGGAGGTTCCTATGATCACATTGAAGCACAATCTCTGCATAAAACATGTCAGGTTGCCTATCCTCATATTGAAGCACAATCTTGGCATGAGAAATCGTCTACAGTTCCTGCATACCGAATTTTGAATCAAGGATCTAGGGTTTGGAGCTGCCAGTAGTAATAGTGTTGGTAAGTGGTTCTACCAAATTCAGAGAATTTTGCAATTGCAAAAAGAAGAAGAGGAGAAGTGCACCAGTCGCTCACATTTTTGTCACATCCGGGAATGGAGATGTTGGCATCATACCACTGGCCCCCCATGACAGTCTCAATGCTGTCAGCAATCAGATCACGGGACTGAAGGCTGTAACACATGCCTTCGGTGCCCATGGAGATGGCATCACTCACTCCCACAGTGTTGAAGCGGAATCCAACCATTCCTGCATCTCTCACTCCCTCCTTCACAGCTTCCGAAAGCTTCAGCAAATGCATGTTGCATGTATTACCCTCATACCACACTGAGGAAATCCCCACCTGCCAGCCAGCCAGCCAGGCAAAGAAATAAATAAATTTGTTTCTTTCCCATTTCCTCCTCTACATCATCTTCTAACCCCACCCTCCCTAAACCCTAAACCCTAACCCCAGCCTTCTTGCCACCCACCCACCCACCCATCAATCCCCATATACCTGAGGCTTGTCCATATCTTCAGCTGATAATCCAACGCCATACAGAATGGCTTGCGAGGCTCCCTGGGACTTGGGCTGCGTTACACGGCTGCTGTACTTGTTGAGCTTCCCCAAGTCGCTTCCCGCGGGAGCTTCCACAGACTGAGGTGGAGGAGGAAGGGGAGGAGCAACGGTTCCCTGAGTAGTAGTGGAACACTCCACAACGAGTAGTCGTCGCGCTCGCTCATTGCTCCTGAAGTTACTTCCCTGAAAACAAATCCTCGTTGGAAAGAAGGCGCACGTTTGGCAACCATGGGTGACCTTAGAAGAAGAAGAAGAAGAAGACAGCGTACAGGACAGAGGAGAGCGCGAATGGAGCAGAGCCGCCGCCGCCATCGCTGCTGCACTTGTTCCTTCTCAGTTCTCCCCTCACTCCCCCGGCAAGGAAACGAAGAAGACGGGGTTAGGGTTTAGGGTTTAAGGGTTCTCAATACCTGGAACCGACGGATCCGGGTATATTCTTCTCAACCTTGATCCGGGTACTTAGGTGTGCGCTCCAGTGTGCTGCGGTTATTTGAGATTTCAAAGAACCACCGGTTCCTTTTACTACTAGTTCAGCATCAGAGAACCATCGGCGCCGGTTCTTTTCTGAGAAAAAAACACTTCAAAATCAAAGAACCGTCGGTTCTGGTCCTTCGAACCGTTGGTCCTCGTCGTTATTTCAAACGTCTTAAAGAACCTGTGGGTTTCATGAAAGAACCAACGGTTTTCTGACTGGTTATTTGAAAAAAAAATTTTAATTAATTTGAGAGAATTGAGGTGGTTATATGCCAAAAACCAAATCTCATTGACATTTTGGGCAAGCAGAAATACAATCCCATTAGTAATAAATTCATCCATATCGTGACATTCCGTCATTTTGTGGATGAAATTTCATCCACAATCATTGGTTTTGTTCTTTTCAATTTTCATTCACATCATTGATTTCATTCATTAGTCTTTTTCATCACCATCCATGTAGTATTTTTCATGGGAATGGATTTATATTTTTAAATGTATGTTGTATGGTTATTTCTTGGCTTCAATTTTCATCCATGTGTTAGTTTCGCTTTTGTGGTCAATTTCATCCTAGTTATCAAAATTCATCCATTTTTTTTCATTTCACCCATTGTGATCAATTGAATTTTTTATGGCCAAATTCATCTAACGAATGCAAATATTTCATCCATGATCCAAGTTTATTTGTATGGTGAACTAAAAATAATGTCAAGATTTTTCTATGGATGAAGATGGAAACCCTAATTTTGATGGGTGGCAGATGAAAGACAAATTATGGATCATGAGGAATAAATGCACGCCGAAAGTCCTACTTCTTGTTTTCCTTTTTGGTTTGGTTTTTTGTTGTTTTGCAGGTTAGTTCATTTGATGTTTGTTCTTCAATCATGCAGCGCAGGTGAGCTGGTATCGGTGATGGAACGGAATTCTTGCTACATTGTTGATGGTTTTTATTGGGATGTGAATCACGGTTCTTGGCAAGGATTGGTGTTGATGCGTCTCAGGAACGGGAGGATGAGGTCGAACATGGGGTATATGAAGGAGCTTTGGGGAAGAAGACCGCACGCATTTCTGATTCAAGAGCTAAGTAAGTTCTATCTTTAAGTGTAATTGTGAGTATTTTACTGCAATTGTGTTGTGAACAATTGGGAAGGAATGCGCCTCTGTGAACCTTCTATTTTCTGACTAAAACTACACTCTTGGTTGCATCATGAATTTCAGGAGGACAGTAGGAGGTTTAATATTTTGCAATTAGGGACCAAATTCAAGGGAAGTGATGAATATGTCTAGGGTTTCATGAACAGTCATGGTGGCAATCAGTTCTCTTCTCTGAAGTATTAGAAATCATGGGTGAGAGAGATAATGGGTGGTTCTTGGAAGATGGTATCTATGTTCTAGTGGAAGCTCCAAGGAATGAAGGATAAGGGGACTTTCGAGATTTCATGAGAAACCATTTTGAAATGTCCATCCTACTTTTAAACTTTGTCCAACTTCCAAGTGAGAGAGCACCTATGTTCTAATGGGTTTGTTGTAGAATTGTGGGGTTTTGTGGTAGAGAGACGAACTAACACCAACATGACCGGTTGGCTCTTGAGAGGAAATCAAGAGAAATCTGATCCCTTTAGATCCATAGTGTTTGATTATTAGGAGTAGGAGAAGCACCATTTAAAAATAAAAATTATTGCAACATCTTCTTTGTTTTGTTTTTGTTTGGAAGTAATCCATAAACAGTTTACAGTGAAAAAAGTTTGCTAAGGAGTGTATGGATTTGCAATTTCCCTCCACTTTTTTGGTGACATCACCATTATCATTTCCACCAATATTTTCAAAAATTCGAATCATATGAGGTTATGAATCATTTGAGGTTCTTGTAAGGGGATGATGAGTAAATACAATTTTACGCACATAAACACACTATGAATTGATTTTCAATGTTTTGTAACTGACAAAAGCTTACAAAACAATTCATTCAAAACTTTTTAGTTCAATCACACAACTAAATTGAATAATTCCAATCACCTAATTAGCATAAGACCTACACCCACAATACCAACAACAATAGAATCACAATAGTAACATTGTCATTCTCATAGCATAAAACTAGTTGATTGCACAAATTTCATAATGTCTTATGTAAGGTCAAATATCAATGGTATGTGTCATATGAGCAAATGTGCATATATAAATTATGACCATACAAATATTGTTTGATACAATTTTTCATACCTTGTTAAATTCATCTTACTCAAAGGACATCATAACAATTCATTTGATGAAATTCATCATTGCCTTCTTCTCATAATGAAAAGTCTCATTTAAAATGCAATGATTTATGGTGTGTAAAAAATAAAGTCACTACCACCCAAAACCCATTTATAGTACAAAAATTATGCATGAAATGTCAAATGTTACATTGGTTTCAACCAATTGATGTGCAAAAAAACATGCAAAGAAATAACAAACAAGCCACTAGGGTTGGTGTGAGGAAGTACAATAAAGGTTTGTGGATGGGAGGCATCCATAGTTCATATTGTAAGTTCTTAACAAGACAACTCAATAACCTTCACTATGCATGTCCATTCCAAAAGAACCATTCTAAAAATCTTTGTAAAGAAAAGTAAAATCTTGTCATATTTAATGATTAAATGTTATGATTGCAAATACACATGTTGTGTGGACATGAAGGTGTGAGTTATGGTGCTTCATCATTAGAAATGCAATCAATGCATTAATTTTGTGATGAATGATTTAATTCAAGCATGTGATAGTTGTAAAGAATATGACAATTTTTATGAGCACCTTCATCTTTAGCTATATGAATAAAGCAAAAAAAGAAAATGATGATCCAAATTTCTATTCCCAAAACATCATATCATGTTATTTTTATGTCATTCGAGCATTGATCTTGTATTCAAAAAATATTCAACCATTTTGCATTAGAAGATTGTACAATATTAACCTAATACTAAAAAAAACCATTTGCCTAAATTTCCTATACTATAGAACTCATTGGGAGTATTGGCAAACAAGATGCAAATTATAATGGAAGACAATGTACCTAAAACCACATAAAAATTATTGATTCAAGAGCAAAGCTAAATTTATCCATTATTTTTTAATAACATATTCGAGAAAAAAAATCTTCAAGGAGCTGACACGTAAAAGAAATTGCTACAATCCTTGATATCATCAACTATTACAAGAATGAATCCAAGTTCTAATCAATAGGTAATACACACAAGAAGAACCAATACCACAATTAAAAAATGATTTTTATTTATAAATCATTATTAAAAAAACATTACAAGAGATTTTCCATGTTCAAGTGTACAACACACACAAGTTTTGAATATTTTTTATACATTAGGGAAAATTTTGATGTTACTAACCTTCAAAGTTGAACACCATCATGGTCTCAATGAATGTTATTTTAGTACATAAACAAAGTGAACAATCTTTTGCTTCATGTTTGATCTAGTACAAGAAAAGAATCAAAGCTTTTCTAAATGTTAGATAGTTCTTGAACTTCTTTAGATACCATGGGTGGTGGACTAAAGCTTTGGGAACCAAGTTTGCACAAATGGTGAAGAAGATAATGATACTTGCAAAAAAGTTGGTCATCACAACCATCCAAACCATTATAGGATTTCTCCCAAGTAGTGTGGACATGACACAAACTTGAACAAGAAACCTCTTGCGATCGTGTAAGATTTATCATGTTTGTGAACATGCAAGTTTATAAACACATTATCAACCCATGTGTTTATGCTATTGCTGGTCGGGTATTATAATTTTCTAATATTCAATAGATTCAGATTTCGCAAAATAATTTACAAAAGGTTTTAATTAATACATTGAAACATGCCATAAATTTTTTTCAAAAAAAATTTGAATTGATTTTCACAATGTTGGTTCTCATAAATTTGAAAATAACCGATTATCATTTGACAATTTTCAGAAACTAGTTATTGTTATTTTTTCAAATAAAATTTCATAACCAAAATTACAGACAAATTATTGATTTTACTCATCTTTTAAAAAATAAAAAAATCACAAGTAATATAATTATCTGTAAAGTAAGGAAACACAACATCCAAACCTTAAATTTGGTCATACATGGGGTGAGATTCAAAAAGGAACTTGTAAAAAAAGTACATTAGCATTAGCAAAGGGTGAAACTCAAAAAAACCATCAATTTTTGTGGTAAACTAAGTTTCATTTTGTTTTTCCCTTTTCGTGAACATCTCCACTATTGTTACATATATTTTCACAACACAACTACTATAATTAGTTCAAACCTTGTGCATGAAACCTTGTACATAATAATTGAGAACTTGACCTGGATAAAAGGTTTTTACTTCACTTGGGTTTCAATATTTTTATTTTTTTTCCTTTGATCATGTTTTCTTCATTTGGTTTTCACATAAGTGTGAACCAATGATTAGGTTTTCAATCAAGGTATCACTTTGATAAGGATATTCGAATGATACTTGGGGAATTTTTTTGATATCCCATCAACACTAGTTTATACCCAACCTTAACAAAAAGAAAGTAGTCCTAAGCATAAATTGTGGGTTTGTGAACCATGAAATAAGATAAGACCTATAGTGCAAAATCCATTAGCTTGCAAGTAGGCATTACAAACATTAAAGAAATAAAAAAACACATAAATAAGAACATGCATCACCTTTCCTTAACTATTCATCTTGAAGGGATAGATCAAACATTTGTTTATGTATTGTAGTTAAAAGAATTTGAATAACACATGTGTAACCATTGCAAGGTGATGTTGGGCATGGTGATACACTAAGGTTAATATGAAAAGCATAAGACTATATATTAGTCTTTTTTTTCCCTTCTCACACAAACATGCTTGGGCCTCATCTTTTGTGCCATATGTGTTGCCCAAAATGTTATATCAATACGACTATGACATACATTTCCAAAGAGCAAAAATGAACACATATCCATTTCTCATTTCCTATAATACATTTTTTTTATCCCCATCCCATCACCCACCCAAACACTTTTTTGTTATAATTGGGATCACAAGGAAGCTTGTTGAAAATCCCATGCATTTAAATTAATCACTTCTTTAATTGTGTCTTTTTTGTTCTCTAAGACTAAAAATTCAACCAAATCCATTCCAAAGAAAACACAACCTTCAATTGGATTGGACACCATTCACACTTCTCACGTGGTTACAAACTATTCAATCTTTTTCAAAGTTTTTCCATCAAAATTTTTAAACAACACAATCTCCAATTCCCTAGAACAAAAAAATTGCATCAAAATGAGGGATGGCCTCATCCCCAAATTCCTTCTATTTCACGCCCAATTTGGGCATGAAAATGAAACCAAGCCATGAAAAATACATTTTTTCTAATTGCAAAAAAAAAAAAATGTCAAAAGATCCCAACACAAAATAACAAAACCCAAAAACACAAAACAATTAATATTAATATTAAAAAAACCATAATATTTCAAAAAGAAGATAACTATTGGTATCAAAAAAAAAAAAAAATTTTGTTTTTTTTTCTTCAAATCCTTCAATTTTAATTCCCTTGGTTATTCATTTTCAAATCTTCCTCCTTTTGATTATCTTGTTTCTTTTTTTTCCTTTTTCAAATCATCCTTGTGATGATTCTACTATGTCATTGTTGAGCAACAATTTTACATCATTCCACCCGAGTGTGAAAAAAAATTCTCAAAGAACCTTCAAATAACTTATTTCTAGAATATAACAACTTCATTAATGTTTAATCAATGTTATGATTTCTTTTTAGAGTAATGAATTGGGCCCATCATCCATGGGTTGGTTAAATTGCAAATCACAAAATAAATAAATAAATAAATAATCTTTGCTTAATTATTTTTCACTAAGCAATGAACGGGTTGTTTAAATTGTAATTTCACAAGTAGTGAATCCGAGGACTCTTGACTATAGAAAAAGAACAAAAAATACCTTCCCAAATACATCAAAAAAGTATTCAAGCAAAAAACATAATTTATGGAAAATCCTATTACATGATTCATAAACATTTTTTACAAAAATCCTAAACCTAAACCCTAAACCCTAACCCTAGACCTTGCCACTTGTTAAACCCTAACCCTTAACCTTGCCACTGTCGTAACTCGTCCTCCTTCGAGCAACAGAACCTTACCATGTCAGATTAGCTTTGGATTGCTCTTCCTTCTCCACAGCTCCCTGTTTTTTTTCTTCTCTTCTGTTGTTCTTTTTCGGGAGTTGGTGGTGTTGTTGTGGTTGTGGCGTTGCCACAAGCAAAAGCAGCAGCTGCTGTTGCTGCTGCTTCTGCTGTGTGTCTCTCCTCCATGTCATGGCTGTCTCCTTCTTCTCAACAGCCAGCTTCCACTCCCTTCTTCACATCTCGAAGCAATCCATCTTCTCTCTTTCAGATCCTCGTCTCTCAACAATTTCCTATCTAAGTTTCTCCCAAGCTGCTGCTTCTTGTAGCACAAGTTCAATCACGAGAAGTAGTAGTAGCTCCTCTCGGTTTCGGACTCGTACTATCTTCAGCACAGGAGTTCAGGTCCAAAGAAAACACGAATTTGCTCACGGAGCAGTAGCGATGGCTGGAGGCATGGATGTCTCCCACTCTGGTGGAGAAGAAACAGGAGGAGTGACGGGAAGATCCAGCCACCGACCGGAGATGCTGGCAAAAGTAGCTTATACACCACCTTCCTGGGCTTCGCATCTGCAACTAGTTCCTTCCCACTTCTTCTCTCTGGGCCAGGCAAGAAACAAGCTCCACATTCTCTGCATTGCAAGAGCTTCACATTTTCTGCTTGGCTATTTCTCTCTCAATTATCTTCTTCTTCTCATTTGTTGCAAGGAAAGATCAAGCCTAGAGGGTTGATGATGCATGATGTGTACTGAACCTGTTCCACATAGTTTCTCATTTCCTAAACTGCACTATTGTAAGCTTCCAGCAAAATCCTTAGATTCTTTTGACCTAAGAGAGAGACACTCTGTGTTTGCTTGCTTGTGTTTGTCATGCAATTTGGAGAATGGCAAGAAGAATTATGCAAAAAAACTCTCACTGGATATGGATCCTCTTCTGTTGTCGTTGCATTTGACACAGTTTCCAACACCAATACATCGGTGGCATCTTCCAGGCTTGCCAGATGGCACAGAAGTTTATGTCAAGGTACATATCCTTTCTCCTGGACTTGAAAAAATGCCAGAGAAGAAATCCGTGCTTCTTCCTGCTAGATTTGTAGACTGCTGAACATTATGACAATTGCTGTGAGATGATGATACTTCTTCCAAGTTGTGCATTGGAGAAACCGTGTGAATGTCAAGACGATCTATGACACAATTCATTGCAGATATAACTAAGGCCCAGGGCTTCCCCAAGTTGCATTGGTGAAACTTGTGTGATGTGAGGAAGATGATCTAGATGTGTTGTGAGATAACTAAGTGCTGGTTGTTCAGGGGCATTGCAGAGAGATGACTTGACTGGAATGCAGCTCAGTGGCAACAAAGTGAGGAAGCTTGAGTTCTTACTGGCAGATGCAAAGGAGCAAGGTGCTGATTGTGTGGTCACAATTGGAGGCATACAGAGTAACCATTGTCGTGCCACAGCAGTTGCAGCCCGATACATTGGTCTTGACAGCTACCTCATTCTACGAACTAACCGGGTTTGCTCCTACCCTAATGAAACAAACAAACAGAGATGCACTCGATTACTAACTGAGAAAAAGGCATTTTCTTTGATTTGCTTATGTATTAGCAAGTTTAGCTTCTGGCATTGATGCTATTTCTTCCCATTGGTATAGGATTGAAATAGCCACACTATAGTTCTTTTTTCACTGCTGACATCTGCATATTTGGAAACTCACGTTTCAAGGTTGATTCTGGCAGACAGAGGTAGAAGATGATCCAGGTCTTACAGGAAATCTGCTTGTGGAGCGTATGGTTGGTGCACATGTGTCTTTGGTGTCAAAAGAGGAGTATGTAAAGTATGGTAGTGTGGTGAGTCCCCATCTTTGTCTCCTGTTTCTCTCTCAACATCAAGAAAGGAAAGCTAAGATGGGGAGGATGAATATAATAATGTGGTTAGCAACAGAGTATCCTAAATGTGTTGGTTCTATTACTTGGCAACAAGCAAACAAGCAGATTCTCCTGGCAGTGTGAAGAAAAATTGTGTTAGGCTCAGAGGCACAGGCACAGAATATTGTCATAGGTTGATAGGCAATTTCCATTTGTCTTGTGGTCATGTGGGGGGGGGGGGGGGGGGGGACGGCAGATGCTTTGTATTTTGTGGGGGGAGCAGTTAAAATCACAGGGGAGGAAGCCATATTTT
>Ga0116227_10004649_pt1 | contig 29655 bp, 31 predicted proteins | sample S1TSphgellanicum_FD_89693 | JGI IMG/M metagenome (GOLD analysis project Ga0116227, IMG submission 89693) | Host-associated microbial communities from peat moss isolated from Minnesota, USA - S1T2_Fb - Sphagnum magellanicum MG | ecosystem: Host-associated > Plants > Peat moss > Unclassified... | reverse complement strand
TTTTTCTTCATTGGAAATGACTCAATTGAACAACAAATTAGAAAGCACTTGTTTGTCATTGTGAAATTTTTATAAACTTCAAAGAGGCATTTGGAAAATCTATGTTTTGTGCAAATGGCAATCAACCTGAATTTACATTTACATTGATGATGAGAAAGATAAAGAATGGGCTATGATACAACTTTGTATCACAAGTAAAGTTTAGTTTTGTTATGTTTGTTTCAAATGCATTTGCACATCTATTGATAAGAAATCTAAACAGCTTTGATTAATTCTACATTTTTCAAAATTTGAACACATATTTTTTTTAAAAATTAACCTTTTTATTCAATTTCAAAACTCAAAAAATGATCTTTAGGAATGGTGAAGTTAATTGAGTTTAGCAATGTATTACTTGATGTAATTCATCTTTTCTATCCACTAACGGCATGAATTAATGTATCGTGTGGGATTTATTTTTTCATACATTAATATATTGAAATTTTTTTCATGACATTGTTAATTTTATTTATAATGGTCAAGATTATAGACTAAGGTGCAATTTTTAAACTTAACTAATTCAATATTATAATGTATAATGGTATATTTTATTGTATTATATATTTCTCAAATTGGTAAAGATTTCAAGTTGATTTTGTAAATCATGGACTTGTGATACTTTCATTTGTAATTATTTATATCATACATTTTGAAGTGTTGTATATTAAAAATATGAAAATAAAATATTTATATTTTCAAACATAATGCATCAAATATCAGTGTAACAATGCACACCCCCATTGCTAGACATCCATGGATTGAAATATGTTTTTAAAACTTTTACTTAAGCATGACAATTCTAATTCAAACATTCTTTTTTTTCAAGATCCTAATAGACATCTAAGTTCTATGGCCTTAATTCTATGGACCACAAAGGATTAGGCACTCATTTTGATTTCTTTTCTAGAAGTCAACATGTTGTCTAATGTGGCTGGTAGCTCATACCCAACAACAAAATGCCCACAGAGATTAGCTCTACTACTTCAACATGATTCAGTCTTAGAGATTGGACAGAGATTCAAAGCAGGTCAGCCAATACAATCATCTCTACTTCCCAGCATTCTCTCATTCCCAAAACCCCCAAAGCTCCCATAATGCAATAGGTATTTTTTTCAAAACAAAACCCAATTCAAGAATCCCCAAAAACATCACGAATGAGTTACCGCACAACTACTCCAGAAATCCTAAACACGCTCATCCTTTCCCTTGTGTTGGTCCCTACAGAAACACATCAACAACTCTGGACCTTTTCTTGACATTTTAGCACAACGAAAGTTTTCTCATTAGGCTTCTTTTGATCCAGTCCTACTAATCAAATTTTTTTTTCTATTTAACACCCCAAAATCCAAATTTGACCACACCTTCCTATCTTCCCAAAAGTCTAACAACTTCTCCTCTTTTATCACTGAAGACACATCCTCCCTTCCTCAACATGCCTCAAATATCCTCTTGATCACCTCATCTCTTTGCTTCCCCAAAATCCAAATTTGTCAATCTCCTTATAGAAATCTAATCCACAGAACTTCTCAGAGTTTTCATTAATTTGCTTAAATTACCTTCCATCCTAGATGCTACCTCACCAACTTCCTCTTGCAAAACAACAAAACAACCAAAAATAGGAACAAATTTTTCAGCCACCAATTAGGGCTTGTAGTCTTCATCCACAAAAAAACAAATGACATTGTTTTTAAATTACAAGATAACCAAATGAAAATTACATTGATATATATTATTATGGGTGAGGTAGATAGGCCATTGGGTGACTAGTTCAAATTTCAAAGGAAGTCAAATCCTCACATATTGTTTCTATGCTTCTAAAGCTCAAAAAACATTTGTAGCCTTCCACTTAATGCTTCCAATGTTGCAAAAATTGCTCAATTTGGTAAATGAATGGGGAGAATATGGCATGTTTGGTGTAAAGGCATTTAACGTTCACTAATGGGTGAATTGAAATAGATTAAAATTTTGAGCTTAAAGTTTTAGATTGTTGCATCTTTGTTTTTGGAATACAAAAAAGTTTTGTAAAGCCCTAGTTGATGCACACATGAAGTTCTAAATTAGTCAAAACAAACTAAAAATGAGGAAGATATGAAACTAGAATTAAAGAAGGATTTTAAGTTATTTTTTCAAAAAAGTTGAACCAAAATATCATTCATCCTCTTCTTATGTGTTTGTCATTGTTGTTTTACTTCTCATCCTCAAAGAACATTTGTAGCCTTTTAATTTACACATCCAATGACACAAAACTCGCTCAATTTGGTTAAAAAATGAAGATGATAGATACGTGTTCAATGATGGACAATTCTACCTTAACATCTTTATATGTGTGATTGAACTTAGAGCCGACTGCAAACCCACCAACACAAAATGATTGTCAAGTTTTGATGGCAAGTGCCTACATTTATACATTTTCAAAGTCAATGGGCATCTTGCCTTCGGTTGAAAATATGTGCACAAGAGTGAAAACAATGAAATCATTAATAAAAATGTTTTTCACCTAGTAATAATATTGTATGCAAAAATGATCATTTTTGCTTTAATTTGCAATGTATCAAAATCAAAATCACAATGTATCGATGCATCATGTCATCATGTATTATGTCGTGTTATCATCATGAATCCCATGACACAATCCCATGACAAAATTGTATGGACAAGAAGCTACCACATTTTTGGGTTTATGGTTATTGTAGGGTAGATGCTAATGTATCAAAAAATACTAATACATTACTCATGGATGACTGATATATTGGTATTTTTCAAATTGACACCTAGCATATGTTTCCCATCACTTTTCAACTATAAGGTTCCAATTGTTATATGCCATGTGTTTCTTAATACATTTTTAAAAAAATTCAATTGAAAGCTACCATGTATGTTTAAACATAGCAAGGGTTGGAAAGTTTTTTCAAAATACATGCACATGGGGCTATCATGGTTTTATGTCTATGGTTATTGTAAAATAGTTGTTAATCTATCAAAAATATTAACACATTATTCACATGTTGTGTGATTAGTGCAATTCATGCATGAATATTTTTTCACACATGACAAATCAATGGCTATGTATAAAAAATTGACACTTAGTCTACATTTGTTGCCACTTTTCAATTATAGCCAATTGTTATTTGCCATGAGTTTTTTTGATACACTAAGGATGTGTTAGTACACTAAAAAAAATCAATTGAAAGTTGTCATACCTTTTTAAACATGGCAAAGGTGGAAAAAAATTTCGAAAATACATGGACAAAAGGTTGTCACATTTTTGTATCTATGGTTATTGTAATATAATTGTTAATGTATCAAAAAATAGCAATACATTTCATATATCAACATTTGTTTTTCACACTTGACAAATGGATGGTTGCATATCAAAAATTAATATCTAATCTATGTTTCCCATCATTTTTCAACCATAATCTAGGGGGGACACCTAGTGTCAAATTTGGATTTACAACTATTTTAAAGGGGGGTATTAGATAATTATTTAACCTATTTTTTATCACCTTATTACTATTTAATTTTCTAATATATATACATAGTAAAGCCACCTTATATTAATTATAATCCATTATTTCATCTTATTACACACCCTATTTTTTAATCAAATTGATTATTTGAGTAAAATGTACCCTATTTTTACCCAACAACCAATATATTGCACCCTATATTTTTATTCACATATTTTTTTAAAAAAATTACTAATGTCCCCTCGGAACCATAACCAATATTTGTTATTTGTCAAGTGTTTTTTAATGCATTAAAAATCTGTTCACACACTAAAATAGTAGTTGTGCATGTCTAAACATAGTGAAGGTGGGATTTTTATTTTTCAAAATACATGGATGAGAAGGTGTTATGTATCCAAGTCTATGGTTATGATGAAATAATCATTAATGCATCAGAAAGTATGAATAAAATACTCACTTTGTGTGAACAATATTATCTATGTATCACTATTTTTTCACACATGACAAATATATGGTCACATATTAAAAATTGACACCTAGTTTACATTTCTCATCACTTTTCAATTATAGGCAATTGTTATTTTCTCATGTGGTTTTTGATACATTATTTTTTCTAAATACACTAAAAAAAAATTAGTTGAAAGTTGATGTGCACATATTATTCTCATATTGTTTCTAGACATGATAAGGTGGTTTTTTTTTCAAAATACATGGACAAGAAGCTATTGTGTTTCCAAATTTATTAGTAAGGTAAAATAGTTTTTTATTAAGTCAAAAAACAACAATATGTTAATGGCACATGGTGTGAACAATACATGAAATGTATTATTGTTATTCTATGCTTGATAAATAGTGGCTAGATACGAATACTTAACACTTAGTTTATATTTCCCATCACTTTTTCATTGTAACCAATTGTCGTTTACCACTTGCATTTTTTGAAATTTGAAATTGTTTAACAAAACATATGTAATCACCATATCCTCAAAAAAAATCATCATAATGGAATCTTGCCCCCAAAATAATCTTAATTATTATTATTTTAATTAATATACTCTCAAAGAAATATTCCAAAATTTATCATGCATGATCATTTCAATTTCCCACAATTACGCATGTGAATCATTAATTAAACAATGGGTATTGCCCAAAGATCTCTTGATACATTGATGCATTAATAGATTAATACAATGACATACTAATACACTTATACATTACTGCAGAAAGTATTCCCCTTGTTTTGTGGTGACAATCTATCAACCATTATTGTTTGGTGGTTAAATATAGTAAAAAAAAATAAAAATAAATAAACAATGATAAAATCAGGGGTGTTTCATTAAAATTTTCAATAGCCATGATTTAATAAATTTTTTAAAAAATCACCAAAATTCTATTCATGGTTCTTCAAGTAGGTAGCCAAAATTAAATGAATTTTTAATTTATGTATAGCTTGTAGTCAAATTTGGCTAAATCTTCCTATAAATAATCACCTCGCTGATTTTGAAATAATTTATAAATACAAATTGACCATTCTTGTAAATTCAAATAATTGCACCACTAATTATTATTTTCCAATTTTTTGATGTTGTGTCAGTGACTAGCATCTCAAGAAGGATTTAGCATTAAATGGCGACAGGTTTTAAGAGCCCAAGTAAAATAATAAAATAACAATTTCAGAAAATACTACCAAATTAAATTCAAAGTTGAAAGGGGAAAAAAAATTCTCAAAATTGTATATATTCCAGGAATTGGAAATTTTACGACTTTTTCCACGGAAAGAACGGGAATATCGCGACAGAATAATGTTCACCTTTTTAATTTTGGCGAAATTTAGCACGAAAAAAAAGAGGAAAACGCTGAAGTATAGCCGTAAAAAAAAACACTGTGCGGGTTTAGGACACAATTCCCACACGAGCCTTATCCCATTATGATTTTGTTTTATTTTATTTATTTTCCTGGACCCCTCCACCAAGAGACTCTCTGCAGCGCTCTCTCTCTCTCTCTCTCTCTGCGCGTCCGTTTGTAAGCTGTTGCTTCTGTTTGCGATTGCGGAGGAGGAGCGATGGCGTCCGCCATGGCCACCAAGCTTGCGTGTGCGTCGTCCGCGCTCAAGAACAACTTTTCCTGCGGCGACGGCAATCACAACATATTAGGGAGGAGGTGTAGGCGGCAGTTGTTGCGGGAGAGGTCGGGGTGTTTATTATGCGTGCACGCTGCTGCTGATGGTGATGGTGATGGTGGCGTGTGCGAGAATCGTGATGCAGTGAGGTCCGGGAAAGTACTCGTCTCCACCAGTAGTAGGCGACAGGCGCTGGCGTTCACGACGTTTTCTGCTGTTTCTGCGGTTCTGATCTCGTCGCAACCCGCACAGGCGCGTGATGTCCCGTTGTTTGGTTTCCGGAAAGTGCAGAAACAGGTTCTTATTTTTCCTTCTTTGGTTTCCAGAAAGTGTCTAAATAGGTCTGTCTTTTTGAGGCAATCTCTGCAGTTGTGAGTGGAATGAGGATGCTCTGTTACTAGCAACAAACTTGCTATGCATGTCATTGGAACAAAATGACGAGCTTCTTAACTTTGGAGTTAAATGAGTTCCTGTAGGATCTGGGGCAGAAACCAGTAGAGAATGCCAATGATTCTAAGGTTATAATCGGAACAACAAAATGAAAACCTCTGCATTTTTTTGGAAAAGAAAGCAATTCTTGAACAGTTGTTGCAGTGTTTTTATTTTTTCGAATTTTTGCACTGTGGCGACAAAAAAAATCCGGTGCTAAGTGTATGAGGACGTGTCCAGGAGTCCTCATATTTTGAGGAAAAAAAGTCAGAAGTTGCCATATTTAGACAATGAGTTCCTGGAGGTCACCAGAACAAAGTGGGATCCTAAACAATTTCTACTTTGCTGGCTGGCCTCTGGCCAAATTTGGCTCATTCCTTTTGTCCATGATTGCCAGTCCACTTGACAAAATTGGAAAACAAAAACAAAAAAACAAAACCCCTGAGTTGTTGTACAATCTTTTTGTCAGGTTGTCGATGAGGTGAAGGAGCTGGTGAAAGAGGGAGAAGCCGAAGCTCAAGCAGTGACAGGGGCTGTATCTGGCCTGGTCAAGACTGCAGTTGCAGATTTCTCGGTACCCTCATCATCATCAAAAGCATCATCTTCAGAAGGAGGTGGGCTATCACCTGCATTACAGGCAGGTGTTGTGGCAGGTGCAGAATTAGTGGCAGTTCTAGTTGCGTCCACTGTTGTGAATGGTCTTGTGAGCCCCTCCAAGTAAGAAAGCCACCATCATCCCCATTCCCCCTATTTGTACTGTGAACTTCCTCTCTCTCTCTCTATATATATATATACATATGCTCAAAGAATCTGTTGAAAACTCCCCACCCGATTTATCTTTCTACCTGTTAAGATATAAATCCTGCATTCATCTTGCAGATTTCACCTGCATTAATGGTCTCTTCACAAGCTAAGGTAAGGTTGTTGGATAGACGATGCAGTCATATGGACATGGGTTGACATAGCTAAGCTCACTGTACTTGCCAGAGAAACTCTAAGTTTTGTGCATAGAGGATGTCCGGACACAATATTTTTTTCAAATATTTGGGTAGAAATTTGTTGATGGTTTCACTCTGAGAATCTGGATGCCCAGGAAACAGAATCCCAAATTGAACATATATTTGCCACTAGCCTTACTTCTCTAACCTGTCAAGACAAGCACACTGACCTGTATCATGAATTTTACATTCACTCCCAATTTTGCTAATATCCCTATTGTTTCATATGTTCAGAAGCATACTTCATTTATCATTCAAAATCAGGACAAAAAAAACACAACTCATTGTGAAATGGTTATATCCCTCAACCCAGCAAGAGTGAAAACAGGAAATTATTCCAGCAGTTTTCCAAAAATGACTCACGTACTTCAAAATAATACCTGGTGAACATGCTTCAAAATGCCAAACCAACAGAACTCTGCATTGTTCCAGAGTTAGCTGGTGAACAGCCCTCAAAATGGGAGACAAAATAGACAGCACATTGTTTTGCCTCTCATCTCTAGAGAGTCAAAAAATCAGAAATGGATGGACTATTTCCATCAATTCACTAAAAAGCTACTAAAGACTCCCAGGAAAGAAGAGCTCTTCTCTAACCATGTTCAATCCGTGGCCTTCTTTTCTTACAAACTTTCCTTGTATATTCATTCTGAACCCTACCAACCACATACAATGTGATCTGACAAAAATCATCTGCCAAACAACTTCATGCACAACTGTATCATTTTAAGGGTGTATTTGAGCGAAGAGTTGAAATTATCACAGGGTCGGTGGGTGGGTTGTATATGGCATTGGAGATTGACCAACTTTGCACAATAAGAATAAAATTTCCCAGCCTATCCTTCGCTATGCCATTATCCATTTTTACAGAGATACAAAACTTCAAAAATACAAAAACATCAATTCAAAAATAGGATTGCTTTTGCTTAGCAAAACATATGCTTGAGTTTGTATAACACACACACATACAAACACATGTATATGCATTCTTTTCATGTAAAAAGAGTGGTAGTAGTAGTTGCAGTAGAGCAGCATGCCTTTACAACAACAAGGAGCAAAATGCAAAATGCAAGAGATATAAGACTGTCAAGTGAAGTTATTGTTAGTGTAAAATTCATTGAGCTTTTTTTTCACTCTTTTCTTCTTTCCTCAAAGCACCAAAACACCACACAACAGCAGAAGGCAGCTGCTACCACATCTTCTGCACAAACAAACACAAGCAAAGCAAGCAAGCAAGCAAGTTGGTTGCTTCACTCTTCTTCCTCTGATTCTGCCTCTGCACTTCGGAGCCAGTCCACAAACGGCTGAGCAAATTTTCTCACTTGTAATGCCTTGGATTTGGGAGTGGTGGTGGTGTTGCCATTGCTGACCACTTGAGCATCAAACCAGAGCAAGATCTGTTCTTCTTCAAGGATGTCGGAATCGTACAGGATTTTCAGGAGAATTGCAATCTCTTTACCTGCATCTGCTGGAAGGGAAGAGCAGAAGGCCTCAATGGCACCCAGAAGCTTTGCCTGGGATCCTTCATCTTGAGCAACAACCTCCAAATACAGCTTCTTCTTGCCAACTTCCTTGGAAAGACCTTTGGTGAGCCCTTCAAACAGTGCCTCGAAGTAGGCATTCATTACTTCTTGTGCAGGCTCCTCCTTGCTCTGGACATATGTGGCAAGCTGTGCAGGAGTGAATCCCTTCTCCAAACATTCCTTGAAGCCCTTCAAGAGCTTCTCATGCAGTGTCAGTTCATTGATCTTTGTTGCCTCTGGTGCTGGTGCCACCATCTTGACACCATCGATTTCACCACCACCGACATCAGTTTTCTTGGTGGATGTCTTCCTCAACAGCTTGGATTTGGATTCTTTAGGTGTCTTGGCTCTGGGAGACTCTTCTGCTGCTGCTGTCTTCTCCCCATTCTCTCCAAGCAACACCATCTCACTTGTAGCAGCAGTAAGCTGCTCAATGATGCGGCGCTGCGCAGCTTCTGCTGATGTGTCTGTGTGCCACTCTACACCATCATCATCATCCTCCTCCTGTGGGTGCCTGTGGTCTTCCTCCTCTTCATCTGCCTGACTTGCAGGAGGAGACACGTCATCATCATCGGATCCACCTTTTTTCTTTCCAATCTTTTTGTCATCTTCTCCTCCACCTCCACCCTTCTTTTTCCTCAAGGATTCCTTCTTCTGTTTCTTCATCTCATCATCGACAGCCTCACCTTCCTTGAGCCTCTCTTTCTCAGCCCGCCGCATGGCCTTATCCTTCTTCCCCGTCTTTTTCTGCTCGGGAGGATTCTTCAAGATGAAAGTTGTGAGCTTATCACGCATATCCACATCGGAAACAAACCCACACGCAGCGCACTTGAGAGTGATCATCTGCGTCTTTGTGATCACAACTTCGGTTTCAGGATTACCACATCCGTAGCACTGCACATACTTCTTGATGAAATTCTCGAGCAGGCCGGCAAGCTTGGCAGTCTCATGAGCGCCGTTGACGATCGAGGTTCCCGTCTTCTCGTCAAACTTGGACTGTGCACCGAGCTCACAGCCGAAGTACTTTGTAGTGTATGCCGGATGTCTTGCCAACGCTTTGGCCACTTCCACCATGTTCACCACGTTGGTCTTGATCCCGTTCCCGCGTCCCTCGATCTTCGTCATCAACCTCGGCATCTTGTACCGGTAGAAGGCATCATCGCGGTTACTGGCTCCGATGTTCTGAAGCGCCATCTTCTTCTTTCACAACAACAGCACTAAGAAACCCCCGCCGCTATAGATGATGCTGCTGATGCCGATGTCGTCGCCGCCGCCGCCGCTCCTACTAACGTCGAACGTGTTATCCTCCTCCGCAAACCCCTGTCAAGCTTGTCCACATGCAGCCTTCTTCCTCCTGGAGGACTGGATCTACACTCCTGCACCAGCAGCGGCTTATGTCTCTTTCTCGTTGTGGGACAATACTCTCCCAGCAACCCGACCGACCCCAGATAGAAGCAGCCGGCTTCAGACATAAAAGAAGTTGCCGCCACCTTGTCCCTCTTCTTCGTCTCCTTCTCCCTCCTCCCTACACCTTCACTATCTATATCCCCTCTCCTCCCACCTAAACTCTCTCTCTCACACACACACACACACACACTTTCTTTCTTCCTTTCTCCCTCTCCGAATCTCCACACAAACACAAAACACAAACCTCCGATCTCTGACTCCCTTTCTCACAGGTCTGTTCACGGATCTCTCTCTCTCTCTCTCTCTCTCTCTCTCTCTCTCTGTGAACACCGCTCCAAAAATACAGAGAACTTCACCAAAACTTGGTCAAAAACTTCGGCGACGGCTTCCTCCGGCGCACAAGGAAGGAAAGAGCAACGGATGGCAAGCGGCGCAAGCGAAGGGAGAGCGGCAAAGAGAGCGAAAACGGGCGCGCGCGAGGGAGCAAAAGGGCAGCAAAGAGAGTGGAGAGCTAGCTAGGGTTGCAACAGGTGCATAGCTTTACGCTTGCGCCTCATTATCACTGTGATCCGCTTGCGCCTCCCGCCGCCTGCCCGCCTCCACCCAACCCTTTTTTTTTGAGGGGGTTGGCTATGCATAGCCAAAAAGCTATATTAAAAATTAAAAGAGATAAAATCATGTGCTTTTTTACTTTTACAATAGCCATAATTAGACCAAAACTTAAGAAAAATATTCCAATTTCTGGTAGAAAGTAGCCAAAAATATAGAAGGATGTTTTTAAAATTTTTACTTTGACATTTAGCTTGTAGCCAAATTTGGCTAAATATTCCTGTTGATAATTGCCACTTTGGCTACAAGTCAAATTTGAGTGGAAAAATTACTGACCCCACCTTCCCTTTTTGATAGCTAGCCTGCTGGCTAAGGCTTCTTCAAAAGGGGGTACCCCACCATACAACCAACAGGTCCCGGGTTCGACCCTGCATTTAACAAAAAAAGCCTGGACTCTGTAAGGCTGTATTATATTATTGACTCTGTCTCTCAGGTCTGTCCTCAAAAAATTCTACTTTTCTGGCTGACCAGTAGCCAAATTTGGCTCATTCCTCTTGTGGATTATTGCCAGTCCATCTACTTGAAAATTTTTTAAATAAGGAAAAAAAAACAAAAAAAATCTTATTTTAGAGCCATAAACACCATTTTTATTTTTATCTTTTGGAAAAAAGAAATAGAAAAGGAGGGGATTTAAGCTATGTTGTACCTACCTTTGTGGTGGGAAAATTATTTATTTGGGTCTCATTGTTTGAATAGGAACATTTCATTTGGGCCTCCTTATTTATTGGTTTTTTTTAGGCTAAGCTATGAGGAAAATTCATTTGGACCCAATTGTTTTGGTAGTAAAAAAATTAGTTGGAAAATTCATTTGGGTCTCAATTGTTTTGGTAGGAAATTTCATTTTGGCCTCCTTATTTATTGGTACCCTATAGGTTGGCTCATGGACCCTAGGAATATTGCCCATTGTTGATGAGAGCGAATTATATATATATATATAGGTCTTGTAGTACCTTTATCATTCCAGCATCTTCTTGATGATTTTAATTTTAATTTTAATTTTTTTCATTTTTGCAATAAAAAATTTAAAAAAACTTTGGCAATGAAAATAATATTCCTGAAATCCCTACAATTGAGGCGAGAAAATAATGTTAAGTAATTTTGCACTACATAGGCACACGGCATCACCAATTTTTAGGGCAAGCAATAATAATGTCAAACAAATTTCTAGAACATTCGGCATTGCAAGCACCAGATTGATTTTGACACAAATTAAAATTTATTGAAAACAACATAATTAGTGTTAATGTATTACAAATTACAATATACCATATTAAATCTCAAGATGGAATTGTTTACCATTTTTTAATATTTTTGATAACACTTGGAAACTAGTTTTTACATAATTTTTAACTTACATAATTTTAATTTATTATTTAAATTATGATATTTTAAAATACTGTCACATCCTCATAGAAGAATGATAAATTTTATTTTTAAATTTATTAAAAATTAAAAAATTTATTTTTTTAAAAAAAAAGCCCAAAGTGGAGGAAAGCTGCTCAAGAACTTCCCCATGATCATAGTAGTTTATATGGCAGTGGTGCTCGTCCTTCGAACTTGAGTGTTGGGTTTTGAGCTTCCTTTCACTTCGCTCAATCTTCGACCCCACACACCACACATCCACTCGTTCAACACACAAAAGTTTTTAAAACGCTTCGTTCTTTATCGAAGCACCAAGTGTTGGACATTGAGAAAAATATGGTGGGTTGTATGTACATGACCAGCTTCAACACATATCTATCAAATAATTTAATTAATTTTGAAAATTTCAAGTACAAAAATATTCTCTATTTTTTTTTTCCTTCACAAGTTTTTTGAGGTCTTTGAAAAAAATATTTTTATTTTAATAATTTCTACAAATAATGTAATTAGTGTAAGATAATACCATAATGAAAGATACTACCATATGTAAGCAAGCTTATTCATTTTATTAATACAAAATTAGTGTCTCATGTTCAAGTACTTTGGAATGCTGGTAAGTGCAAATCAATTTTTTTAACTGCAAAATAATGAAAGCATTTTGACTACAAATGTATGCATGTTTTTTTTTTTTTTTTTTAAATTAATAAAAAAGTCTCTAAAATAGGTTCTTTTCTTTGGAAAACAAAAAATACCTTTTTTAAATGGACTACCCCATTTTTCAAGGCTTTTTTTTATTTAATTTTTTTTTTTTTTTTTTTTTTTTCCAAAGAACAAAATTTTGTGAAGGAAAATATTATTTTTTCAGCAATATTATACTTGTCCAAAAACCGAATTTCGAGACTTTATGGATAACTCTAATAAAGGTAAGAAAGTTATTTTGAATGGCACCATTTGGGTGTGGTACATAAATTGTTGAGGGCCCATAACGAAGTTGGAAATTAAAAGGAATGTAATTTCAAGAGGAAAAGAGAAAAAGAGAACAAAGGTTTTGGAGGAAAAAGAAAAAGAAAAAGAAAAGAGGCGGTAGTGAAGTCCAGATGGATGGAAACGGGGTTGGTGTGAGGTGGGTAAATTGAAAGGGATGAAAAATAGATGTATGAAAGTAGGAACTAGATGAATGGAGCAAAAAGGACCGGGAAAAACGGATTGTGATTTTGGTAGAAAAAAACCCAAAAGTGGAAAAATCAAGATAAGAACCCGTCTGAGTGTGAACGTGGATCGTATGATGTGGATCAATAAGAACCCGTCTGTGTGTGAATGGTGAAAATGAATTCTCTTTTAGGGTTTGCAGGGAGATCGCAACAGCGGCAGCAGCGCACAGGGGTGCGAGGGAGACGGGGAGAAATCGAACGGGGGGAGATCTGTTTATGGCGTCTCTGTACTCGTCGTCGCTTCGTCGTAGCTGTTGCGGACGCTCGAGGCTCACTTTCCATGTCTAGTAGATTCTTTCATCTCTTCGAGCTCCTGTTTTGGTGATGAATTGCTCTTGAATGTGCGGGATTGATCTCTTATTCTTATAATCCTCCCTCCGCCTCATGGCGGGGCTCAAGGCGGGTCTCGGAGATCCACGCTCCCACCAAAGATCCCGAAAGAGATGCTAACAAGGACGCCAAGAATATGCCACTTCTCATAAGGTTTTTAATGAACTCTCTTGTGATATACGGAGCTTTTGTAGCATGCCTTTTGTATGACACGAACTGCTTCCTGCTGGAGTAGCCCCCCATCATTTTGCTGGTATGTCTGTATACCTTCTGGACCTTGCAGTTTGATATACTAAAGATTTCCGTTGTATTGTTTCTGTTACATGCAAAGCCTAAAGCCTAAAACCCTAAAATTACCAGCAGAGCAATTGCACCCAAAGCAAGTTGACTCATAATTTGTAGAAACCCAGCTATATCGCTAGAGGAGCAAAAGTTTTGGGACTTCTGGTGCCAGTAAACCCTAAACCAAACTGGAACAATCAAACAGCTTGTGCAGCCGTCATTGCTTCATACTCATCTGCTTACATGGTACCAACGTCATTTCCTGGACTAGATGTCCTCTGGAGTAGGATCAATTTGAAGAAATATGTATGCATTCTGCATGTCTGCTCTTGCAGCATTATGTCTTGAATCGCTCGTTGAAAGAATGCCTGCAAGACAAGGGCAAGGCTTCCTCAGTGCAATGCATGAGGTGGGCAGCATCTTCCTGCTAACCTCTTTTTGCCTAAGATATTTGTCCCATTCAATTCCCAAGAGTATGAAGAAGATCCTCTGTTTTCTTGTTGAGTACAATGTGACCGAGTAGTTCATTTAGTCCAACCACAAAGGGATTATGTTCATCTTGGTGTTGAAGCCCTTTGTTTCTCTCCAAGGGTACTGTGTTTGCCTTTCCCTTCTGGAGATTTGTCATAGTATATTGCCAAAGCCTTATAGAAAAAAGCAGGTGATGTTGAAGCTGGAAAAAGTGTCCTTAGAGTGACCATTGGGGGGCAGGAGGAGCTGAAGCAGGTGTTCTGACATTGTGGGGGGTTGTTGGGAGGCTGCTGCTCTAGCAGCATTGGTGGTATTTCATTCTTGCCATATCTGGAGGGATCTTGCTCTATCATTGTTTGACTTTTCTCCACATAAGCATTTGCTCTTGTTTTGCCACATATACAAAATAGATGTTTTGTGTGCGCTCTGGGTGGGAGGATCTTGGTTCACAAGAAGTGAAGCATCAGTTTGATTGGCTTGGATCCTGCGCCCAAAGCAGAATTTTTCCTTCCAATTCTAATGAAATTACATGCAGGAATGATCATCAAAGTTCAAAGGTGGCTCTTTCAGTGAATGGAATCCAAATCTCACAGTATTGTGTTTTCAGAAAAAGAAGATCATCATTCTGTAGTGGGCTCCGTGTCATGAGCATATATTTTTGTAACAACATTGCTTCTATAATAAATAGTCTGAATCTGTTGAAGAGGATTTAACAACTGGTGGGAGGCCTTTTGTCACTGTTATCACTCTAAAGTCCATTGAATTGTTCTCATTACAGTGACATCTCTATGAACGCTGGTTTTTGCTGGAGGTGCACATCCATATCCTGTACAATCTTTGGTTTCTCTTCTGAGTTCTTTGTTAATGAACACAATCTAAAACCAAGTGGTTCCAAAAAATTCTATAAGCAATCAATTGCATTAATCTTTGGGAACCTGCCATCAGGAGCTTGACAAAGTTAGTGTGTAGTAATGGTAGCTCATCACTTTGTGTGTGACTCTTATAAGGTTACGACTGCATTCATTGTTATGCCACCTACAAATTGTTGTAGATATTTCTAGTGACATGTTTGAGTAGGTTTGAAATTAGCACACCTCTTCATAAGACCCACATACAGCCTGTTCATATTCCATTGGATGTCCTCCAATTTGAATCTTTTAGTTGATTTAGGTCCTTTGTCAGTTCTTCCACTGACATCTGTCTGCCGTTGCTAGACACAACCAAACATTATGTCAGATTTTGAGAAACTTGGAATTGGTCATATATTGTCCAAGGCAGATTTACATTGAAAAGAGTTTTCTCAGAATGGAAGATATCTTTTGAGTTTGCAGTTAACTTACCAAAGTTGAATCCAAACCTGAAAACAAAGTATTGCAAAACTGCAGGCTGCACCGAGGGAGTGGGAACACCCATACTATATTGGCCATTTACTGTACAGATATTGAGTTGAGAGAATTGCATAAAGACAGATTTGCAACCAAGATGGAGAAAAATGCAATGATATAGTGGAGTTCTAGGTTTTTTTTTACTAGAAATGCAAATAGAAACCATCATTCGAAAGGCTGCTGTGTTGAGCTCTATGGTTAGATTCAGAGACTGCAGCAAAGATTGAAGTATAAGTCTTGTGCTGCCAGGTAAGTGCTTCATTGTAAATGGCATCATTTGAAATTTGCAACTGGACTTCAATCACAAATTCCTCTCCTCAGAGAAATTTGAAACAACAATTGTTGTTTTGAATATATGCAATAGTTATTACTTTCTTCCAACATAAAACTAAAACTAGGATTGCAAATAGGTCACAGATTACTAATAGAAACCCACCTGGACCAATTAAACTATTTAGCCAATCAGAAACAGATTTGACTCTATTTATTAGACTCTTGTAGGACTCACTCTTGCAGATCATTTCAAGGAGCCTAGGTACTTACCGTGATTTTAACCTGAGAAGGTTCTAAAGCTTCCAATAAGACACTCCATTCATCCCTTTAATACAAGTGTAACAAAGTGTATACTACAATTTTCTTCTCCAAGCTTCTGTACACACCTTGTGATCTAGGTATATTTGGATTCATGATAACCTTTGTTTGATGCTTTTACTGTGGCTTAGGCCACCATTAGCACTAACTCCCAACCCCTTTAGGCATAGTCCTGGGCAGGGCAGCAGCAAAAACCTCTTATGACCAAATCCTACACCAATGAGTACCCTCTTGGCTATGGGCAAAGCCAACAAACAATGCCAACACAGCTTATATGAAGTTCATTCATTCTACTCACCATGTACACTTCGCTCTTTTCTATTACCTTCCTTTAAGGTATCCATCCTCCTGTTCCTACACTTCCCTAAAACAAACAAGCATCTTGTCTGTGTAATGGCTCTGCCTCCATATTTGGAATCAGGAAATGTTCCTTGAAGTTGCCCAAAAATGAAATCAACAATGTGACACAACAACACCTGGTGAACGTTCCTGAAAATGTGGGCCCAAATGCAAACTACACAATTCCATAGTCTCTTGCTTACAACCAAGGTTTTCGATTAGTTTGCAACCAGAAACCATTTGAAATGCCCAAAGTTTAGAAGAGGAGGTTTACAAGCATTCATTCACATAAACATTAAAACCATCAGAAAGGAAGATGACAGCATTAGTTTGTAAATTTCCAAGGGTAGATAGTTATGTTTGTGTTAAGAGAAGTAATGTTTGCTACCAAGCCCCCACCTCATGCACACATTTTGTGCGGCAATCTGGGACATGAACATGTTGCCAATGGTGGGTGTGTCTTTGATGGGCTTTTCACACATTGGGTCTTAGATTTGGTTGCTTGTCTTGTATGAGCAGGAAACTTTGCTGTCGGAGGAGTTGCATCCAACTTCCTGGTGTCAGATTTCTGTTTGCAGGGAAAACCAAACCACATAAGGTGTGTAAGTACTCCATGTTGAATAAGGCAAAACATGGTGTTCTTGTTCCAAAAACAGTTGTATAAGTTGTTCCAAGGATCAAACAAGTTGTACAGAGCAGCTCTGGTACTGTCATATCACTATTACGCCTAAAGCATGAAAAGGGCTGTGTCTCCACTGAGGAAGGAAGGACAATTTGTTTAGTACATGAAACCTTTCAAAGCAAATGGAGGATCCATATGCATAAAACAAGACTTTTCCAATTTCCATTATGGAGAACAATGTCTAATTCTTCCACCTCATTTTTCCCTATGGAAAATTTCTCGATGGCATTAACAAGGAATGCATGATAAGTCTGGAGCAAAATAGGAAAGAAAGCAAAGTCATTTCCCATTCCTCCCGTGTTGCCTCCCGTTTCTTTCGACGATGACATGCAAAGCTCATTTCTCCTTCTTGCTACTTCCCATTCCTCCCGTTACTTTCGATGTTCCTGCAAAGTTTTATGTCTCCTCCTTGAAAATTTATGAAAGAATTAGAACTAGAGCGTGGTCTCATCTCATGTTCATGCAAAGCTCATTTCTCCTTCTTGAAATTTATGAAAGAATTAGAAACTGGAGCGTGGTCTCATCGCAAAGGATATCAAATCGAGAGGTCTTCCCACCAGCGACTCCTCCATGTTCACCTTCCCTTTCTTCAAGTAAGAGAAAGCAAAACACATATGGAGCAACGGGATAATACGATTGAATCCCTTTTGACTCAAGTTGAAGAACTTCGTTTGAGCCAGAAGGAAGAAATGATCGGTATCAAAGGAAGAATCAACAACCTTGAGATTTTATCAAGGAAGCAGTGCATGATGAGGCAGCTCAAAGTTTGTGCAGGAGAAGTCTTCAAATGATCGGTGAAGATGCAAGGAACAAAGCGACAAGATGCCATGCAATTTCTCAATCTCGCTGTTGCAGCAGAAGTTATGGTAAGTGTTTTCACAATGACAATAAGTTTTGTGTTTTTAACTTTAAAAAAAATTCAAGTATTGAGGCCACACATCATTTGTGCAGGTTGGTGCACGAGTGTTTGGGATGCCCTTGGAGAAGTATAAAACAATGTCAAGGAGGGTCATTAGTGCTGGGAGTGACACCTCGCACTTTCAGAGTTTGAAGGCTCTAGATGAGGCTGTCAAGGACTGTCAAGAATCTTTGCAGATTTTTCCAGAGCTGTGTGGCTCACTCTATGACCAGTCTGGGGTCATTGGCACATGTAGGAACCTCAAGATATGGCTCCCCAATTCCTTCATTTGAGTTTTGAAAATGCATTGCTTGAGAGAATCAATGTCATTTGTACATAAGTTTTCTATAGGAAATGGTTTATTGTCGTTCAGAGGGAGCCCTAGCTGAGGGATTTTTGTTTAATGGGTTGGATTTCAATCATTTAGGGTTAGGATGTTGGTGCTTGGATGCTTGATATTGGTCCCATTGTCATCTTTCTATCTGTAAATTTTCCATTCAATCCACTATGGAATGCTTGTAGAATTGTTTGCAATCCCACTTGAATTTGATTGATCTTTTGGGCTTGCATGTACTAGGAAATGAAATTTGTGTTGGCGAATGCTTTGATGCTGCATCCTTGCAAGGGTGGGAGAATGTGGCAACCATGTGAAGTGGGAAATTGTGCAGCTTCATCTGATACAAGGGTGTGTGAGAGAAAATCATGCATTGCTATTAGTGATGCTCTGCTGGTCACTGAGTTGCTGAAATCAATGGACACACCCACTGCCCTCCTCCTTATTCATCTCTTGACTAATCAAGGTGAGGTACTGTATTGCCCGTTATAACGTGATTAGATGTGAAGGTGAGACATGGTATTCCAAACCAATGAAAAGCACATGCCTGAATGAAGAACTCGACTAAATGCTTAATGTTGGTGGTTCCAAGAACTTTATAATCATTCTTGAGTTTCAAATGTCAATTAAATGTGTAGGATGACTTGTGGGTCATTGGCTTTTTAGGGGACTTTGTATACCAAGGATTCAATCTTCTTGTTCTGTCTTTATCACTTTGCTTCTCCTTGTTTATTGAGAGTTTACAATATGGCTTTGATGTGTTGTTCTCAGGTCATATTTTTGGTAGAACTGTATTGATGTCCAAGTACTATTAAGAAGCTGAATTTCCTTTGCTGATATTATGGTTACTGATGTAGGGTTGTGACAATACATTGGGAATCAAACATTCTATGCTGAGGATGATGAAACCAAGCCTGTGTAAGTATATTGAAGATCGAAGGTGGCAGCAGATAGTCATGTGGAATCAAACTATACTACAATTTGCAATTCTGAGAAGTAGCACCAACTGGGGACCACAGTCATTCATTCAATTCCCAGAAAACCTACCTTTTTTAAAACAGTTTTCCACCCTCTTGAGCTCTTGACAACACCCAATGGTTTCCAATGCTTTGTCCACTTTTAAGCAAACCTCAACTTCTGAAGATGATTGTACCAAAGGAATTTCACACATTGATATAGTTCCCAGCACAATGGTTACAGTTGCACATCAAAATGAGCTCTAGTGGGACTCTTGGGAAAATGCATGGACAACGTTAATCTATGTTGAGATCAAGTGGTTCTGTACCAAACCAGTATGTATTGCTGGTGTGTTCTTGTTTGGTGTATCTTCAATTATGAGATTTTTTCATTGTTGCTTAGCGCTTTTGTGGAATAGAAATTCTGGAAAACACTCAACAAACTTGCTAATGTTTGAGTTAATCAATGAAGGAAGTGTGATGCTGCAGGCAATTGCTGGTGCAGTGCAGTACATGTAGTCATGCATATTGTATTCTATGTTGCAGAGACTGGCTCAAAAAAGTGTATGCATCAGTTGGATGTCATTTCCAGATCCAGACGTGACAACAGAAATATGTGTTTGTTGGCTTCCTGCTCCTCTCTTTCTGTTTGTCTCCTCTTTCACTCTTAAAAGCATCCCACAGAATCTGATGATGAGATATATTTTGCAACATGGTTGGAAAACTATTATGCATTGGAAGGTAGAAGATTTCCATCCAAGAAATTGTGAGTTAAAATTCTCAGCGTTGTGTTCCAGAGTTTTGGTTACATGTTCCCATGAGCACTTGAGGTGGAGCATTGGTTGGAATTTTGATAAAGTTTAGATTACCTTTATCAGCTCTTGGAATATTTTGTTAATCTCAATGTTAGAGATTGTTGTTATGTTGGAGCTAATGATACCAAACTGATGCAATTCTTAATATTATGTCATTCCTCTGAAAGCCATTTTAGCAATTTGTGATGGAGTAATTCGTGCTGTTTTTTTAACTCGGACAATAGAGCACTGTAAGGAAATGGGAGAAATGGAATGCCAAGACCTCATGATGGTTGTAGTTGAAACTGACCCACTTCCATATATGCTTGTCACCACCATTGTTTGTGATATTCTTGTTCTATTCATTCTACTCAGAACAATGCTTGACATCTTAGATAAAACCAAGTTGCAACAAATTTTCAGGCATAGTTTGATTTTTCAGGCCAAAGGCCCTCTTAGTCCTCAGGTAACCCACTTGAGCTCTGTTTCATTATAAATTTACCTCATGTCTCAAAAGAACTTTTGGAACTTCCATTTGATTGAGTTCCAAGTAGGAAGCCTGCCAGAGAAGTTCTTGGCACAAACAACAGGGACAGACGTGTAAAGGATATAGAAACACAATCCTCTGAAAAGTTTTAAAGACATCTGTGGTGCCCTGTAAGAGTTTTCTCAAAAGAGGTGCCTGTGACAGTTCACTCACCCACTGCAAGCAGAATGCTAACCTAGCATTACCCACACTGAGAATGCTAAATCATTCCCTACAGGGCCAAAGCTTTACTGTTGGCCCATGTGACCTCAGTGAAGGAGCATGCACGAAGGCACAGAGATCACCATGACCAAAATCTCCTACAGTCTGTCATGATCCACATGGCAGGAATCCATGTTGAACAGAATCTTAACTCCAAAAACCATTAAAAAGTCTCTACTATGTAAAGCAGGGATTTTTGTGTCCAAAACTTCAGTTTGCTTCAGTTTGGATGTTGGAGGTTCAGCACAAGATTCAATGAGTAGTTAACAATCAGCTTCAGCAATTACATGCATTTCCATGACGATTCCTTGTATTGAAGGCTGGTGAGGGAAGCTCTTGCTCTCCAGTGGGTGGAACCAGACATTGTGAACGCCTCTCAACCACATCATATTCTGGTTCATCTTCACCTGGCACCATGGCATGTGAGCCTGCATGTCTCAAGGTTGGACCAAGAGGATACTGCCCCAGAGCAGGTGGATAGGAACCTGGTCCTGCAGACAGTCCTGCTCCTGGAAGAGCATGAGGAGGGTCTGATACTGCTGGATACAAAGTGCCTCCTGAACCAGACTGAGGATGGCCTGGAGGAGGGGGTGGTGGTGGTGGATGCACTTGATTGCCTTCCTGCATCAAGATGAAAACAAAGGACAAGCATGCAACATGTGGACACTTACAAGGTCAACTAACATCAAATTACGTCACATTGCCAAAGGCTCCCTGGTAAGGGATCCATCCAAATACATACAGTATGGAGCATCCCGGAGTCTCACAGAGCATAACATCAACTTAACCCCTGAACATAATGGCCACCATGACAAGAATGTGATACATGTATATAATACAGGAGATTCAATTTAACAATGTCTATAACTACATCTTTGCAACTTCATAAAGCACCCAAATCACCCAAGGAGAGGGGTATACAATAGATTACAGAAAATTGCTGAAGGAGTGGAACATGAACTTAAGTGAGGACTGAAAATAAGTGACAGAAACTGAACAATTAAGAGAAAGGCACATTGATAGACATTAGTACTTCACGGCCACAAAAGTCAGTCTTCACCACAAGATAGATATCTCAATTCTCGATTTGCAACAATTAGTTGATAAAATTCCATATCAGCTTCCAATGGACATACAAAGATATAAATAAATAGTGAGCAAAAAATCAAAATACTCTACCTCCTGAGGTTCTATTAGATTTCTGAAGGAGATTCTGCAGTTGCCAACATAGCATACTGAATAGAGGGAAACAGGCACACACCTGTGGAGGGACCTGGGTAGGCTCACAAGGAGTTTGAGGAGCATTCCCAGGGTGAACTGGAGGTGAGATCGTAGGGTGAGCTCTGTTAGACTGTGATGCCATATAATCCAGGAGCTCATAGAAGTGGGCTTGTGCATAGACAGACCCACGTTGCCACCACACAACAGCCATTTCACCAGCCCTAATCCTTAACTCATTCAGATTCTGGTCAATATCTAGTTCATGCCTTGACACAAAGGGTTGCAAGAAGGTTGTATAAACACATGTTGTTCCCTGCAATAAGCATGACAGCTCCAACACTAGGATCATCTTCTGCTCTTAGAAACAACAAATAGTGCCCACAGGGCTTTGTGCAACAGCCACATCCCTGAGTCCAATACAATGAAAAGGGAGATGGGGGGAAATAGAGACACACCTTGCCCCTGGGGTACCAAAGATAAATGATAATCGCAAGTTTCGCTTCACTATACATGGGTACCCTGAAGAAACAGGACAGTAAATGATTGACAATGATGACATGTGCTAAAATATTCATCCCATTGTTCAATCACAGACTTTCAGCCATGAATTATATCTGATAGAAATATCTAACATTGTCCATCAAACTACACCCACTTCGATAAGTGCAAGTATTGCAATTCAGCATCGGTCTGCATTCTTACTGGATCTATGTAATAATTCCAAGACACATACATTATGATCATTTTCACTGGAATTCCACTGATCAACTGGAACCTTCATTTACCCTCCATGTCTATTTCCTGACCATCACATACAAATGATAACCAAGAACTCTCTAGCTGTGGAGTTTTGCTGCCTTGTGGATGGATGTACCATGATACAAGTACATCTCCTACCCTTTCTGACACAGTTAACACCGCAATTATTATCCTGCAACAAACATGTCCACATCCTTTCATCAGTTGAACACTCATGTCAGCAACTCAATCTCTGTAGAAAGAATAAGATGAACCACAGATGAACTTGGAGCAGTTATCCCTGTGGAGACCCAGATGCAGCACAAAGACAAGTGTACATTGCAAATTGACCCAAGTGAGAAGGCAATAAAAAGCATGCAACACTAAGGTACAAAGAAAGTTGCCTATGGAAGTTTGGTTGACACTGTTAGGGGTTTGCCTCACACTGAGTTCTATTGCATATAACAGGATTAGCAATTTGTGCTGCACAAGTGAACCTCATTGATTGAGAACAACTCAGCATCCGTACAGAAGTCTTTGGATGTACTGAGACGCTTGAGGTCCCAGCAATGCACAGATTGGCAAAGCAAATAGCAATTTACCCAAGATCTTAATGCATAAGAGGAACAAGGACACAAAGTATATATGTCCCTGCAATTTGCAAGACAGACCCCGTGCTGACAGCTGTTTGTTCCATGAGGAGCATCTCACACACTCCCATTGGAACAAAGCTCTGAAATTACTAGAGCATTGGACAGCAACTGTACATGCAAGCTCATAAATCAAAATGTTGACATGTTCATATTCAACACAGCAGGCTGATAACTACACTACTGCAACTGAACAATTTTACAACAACCTGAAACCCAACAATAAAAAGTTTGCATACCAGTATTGGCACCAGAATCGCAAGTGCTCCAAGTCTGGTTTCTTCCTCTCAACAATCTTGAAACACTCGTATGCTGGGTAGACATAGCCCAACAACATGCTGCAGATTTCCCCACAATATGTCAGAATTACCAGAAGATGTACCAAGATCGGACTACATCAGGCTCCGCATCTTTGCACCATACATGAAGAGGATGGTTACCATCCTGTCATAATCCAATTGCAAGTCAAAAAAAGCATGCAATCATCAGCATCCTCAGAGGTAGAATTTTCCTTACATGATTCCTCTGGTAAGAAAGGACCCCATCATATTCAACCTTGACAACTACTGTCTTGCCAATTGGGTGATGGCCGATGAATACTGAACTTAGAACTTCCACTCAGGGCCTGCTACTGGCTATCTGTCAACCTTTCTTGCAGGGAAAAAAATCCAGGACAAAAATTGTCAGAAAAGCAAAGGATCTAAATGGCCGAATAACATCATCATCCATAATAACCACATTAACACAAGATTGTGTCCTTGAGAAGAACAGTGTTGTAACAATTTCTCCTACGTGTCCAATTGATTAATCAGGAAAAAAGCAGAAGAAGTTACGTCTCAAAGAAGAGAAGAAGCAACCATTTGTCTGCCAAGAGCTGTAAGAAAAAGTTATGGTGTCTCTTCAGTCCTTTTGCATCGACCTGTTGGATTCACACCCTCTCAGAGTAGAAACAACTTTCTAACAACAAAGCACAACCATGGCCAATCCATTAACAAAAATTCATTTGCACAGGACACCACCAGCTTCTCCCTTACTGAAAGCAAACAATCTCTCTGTGCATGTCATTACTGCTGTGGATTGATTCTTCTAATGAAATACAGCAAGCACATAGGATCAGATGATGCCACAACAACATGCAAGCAGCGGGGGAGGGCATGATACCCTACATACAAGCAGACTGATGCTGACCATGATCTTGATGTGAGCTGATGCTGATCATGATGCTGATGTGAGCTTGATGCTGATCATGATCTTGATGTGAGCTTGATGCTGATCATGATGCTGACGTTAGCTTCATGCTGATCATGATGCTGATGTGAGCTTCATGCTGATCATGATCTTGATGTGAGCTTGATGCTGATCATGGTGATGTGAGCTTGATGCTGATCATGATCTTGATGTGAGCTATAGCCTGTCATCAGACTGGCTGTAGGCAGTCAACGAAACGGAGTTAGTAACCTCCAAAAAAGCTACCTACCTAGTAACCTACCAAACGAGTTACCTACTTAGTAACCTACCAAACAAGCTACCTACCTAGTAACCTACCAACCAAGCTACCTACCTAATAACCTGCCAAACTGCGTGGAGTTTCTCTTGTAATTTAGCCAAGTAAAAGGGTAAAAGTTAAATATAAAGCCAAAATATTTACCTTATTAAAGTCACCCTCTCTTTCACCCCCTATCCCCTCTTTCGGTGGTATCACAAAGTAATGAAATTATATTAAATCTCAGTATGAAATGTTGAAACTCAGCATTTAATGCACAAGGTTGAAAAGTAATTATAATAGTTGTAGAGGTGGGAGCAGTGAAATTATATCTAGCAGCAGTGAGGGCGCTCAGGAAAAAGGAAAGAGGGGATAAAACCACCAAAATTGGTGGAGAAACTAGTTTGGGTCCCAGTTATTTAAATAAATGAATGAAAAACCCTTGGCAATGATGTCAGAGAAGAAAAAAAAGAAAGGATCGAAGTTCAAACAAATGACCACACCCGGAAGCACAGAATGCACAATGAGGAGCCCTAAGAGGAAAAATCATGAAACCTAGGACCTAAACCCATCGTCAGTAGCATGAAAGTCGTGCAAAGAGATGTGAGAAAACCTTAGAAAGACACCAAGCCTAGAAGAAGCCTCTCCTGCTGCCCAACCCAAGATAGTGGTGGCTTGAACTCTCTGAACCCAATTATTTGGTTTGGTAAAATTTCATTCCCTGTTACACATTCCGAAAGTGGCTGTTCTTCTTGCCCCCTAATCGCCTGACTTTACCAATAACCTTATTATCACAATTTTTTTTAAAATTTTTTTGTCACCAAGTGGCAAAATTTTGCCAACCAAAAAAATGCAAGGTCACCAGGGTCTAGGTTTAGATTTGCTTGTGGTTGGGGTAGAAGGCTTGCTCTGCCCCAGTTGGAGAGCAATAACAATGTGCTACTTCCTTTGAGGACAAACCCACTTTAAGTCACTTATCTTTTCCTCAAGATCAAAATGAATTTGGGCACTCTTACTAATATCTATCAATATGTTATTGTTTTCCAATGAAAAAACATGGCCTCTGCTTGTCTAGTGTTGTAACAAATAAACTTCCAAAATCTGGTAGCTATGCAACCATCGCCACAAATAACAATGTGTCCATCCAACTGACTCCTCCATTAAGGATTGATGAAGAGCCAGATGAGTTTTTCACTCAAAACCGAAGGGAGGATGTGTGGCTTTTATGTAACACTAGTTTGGACCCCGTGCCTAATGCACAGGTTTGTGTGCATTTGACGGTACATATTACGAAATTACGATTACAAACTACAGTTCCAAAACCTCTTTATATATGGCATTTCGCATGTATCTGTCGAGACCCTGGCCGCTGAAAATCTTGATGTTTGCACTACTTGTGACCCGTGAAATAGCAACATATAGCTGACCATGCGAATAGACTGGAAACGGCAAATATACCCCAACGTTGTTGAATGTTTGACCTGGACTCTTATTGATTATGATCGCAAATGCCACTCGAACTGGAAATTGACGACGGTGCAAAATAAATGGCCAATCAGTCTCAGAGGGGGACATGATGATGCGAGGTATGAACACACGTTTACTGACATTGTTCCCTGTGATGATTTCCGCTTCAATGACACGTTGACCCAATCTTTTGACAATCAACCTCGTACCATTGCATAATCCTATTGATTGATTGAGATTGCGCAACAAAAGGATTGGCACACCCACTTTGAGTTGCAGCTCATGATTTGCGATACCACTAAATCACAAAGTGTTTAGAAATTCCACCGGATACAATGAATCCATTGAAACTCCTACAATAACACTTGCACCTTCTTTTGTTGGAGCCAAAGAATTTGCGCTCAGGTACGTGTGCGATTCTTTAGATAGCGATTCTAAAATTACATTGTTGACTTCATCAACGTCAGTATTTTTGGGGGCTAGAATGTTGCGTTGCATAAGATACATGGCATCCCAAGAGTGGCACCGGTGATCCGGATAGGTAGTTCGGATTAATCCTCTTAAGCTACAATCTTCTGCTGGCAGCCTCATATGGGATGGAATCTTGATCCAATCTGGATCGACACCTTCTTCTCCTACAATGGCGAGAAGACTACCGTCTCCAACATTTAACACCCATTTGGCAAACTCTTGCTGCTCTTCAGAATTGGTTGCCATGACTCGCATGTTGATATGAAGATGAAGAATTATAACATGCTGCCAAAGATGCGATCGAGGCAAGGAAGCACTGACGATGTCTTCTCGTCCCGCCTTGGGAACGACAGGTAAGATCTGTTGAAAATCTCCACCAAAGACCACGGTTTTCCCACCGAAGATTTTTCCGATTGCCTGTGCGTCATCCAATTGCATCAAATCACGCAGGGTGCGATCAACAGCTTCGAAAGCTCGGTGATGCATCATCGATGCCTCATCCCAAATGATCAGATCAGCTTTATGCACCAATTCGGCCACTTTCATCTGTTGTGTGATGTTGCAAGTTAACTCATCGTGCAGATCAATTGGAATCTTGAATCTTGAATGGGTGGTTCTGCCGCCTGAAAGCAACAAAGACACAATTCCTGATGAAGCAACTGCAAGCACGATTTTGCCTTGCCCTTGTAGACGGTACAGGAGTGTTGCCCAAAAAAATGTTTTACTGGTTCCACCACTGCCATACATAAAGAATAGTTTGCCCTCTTTGTTTGTCACAACATTCAAAATAATTTCGTATGCGTTGCGTTGATGATCATTGAGCCTATCTTCTGCATTGTCCGCATCTGCGGTTAATGAATGTCGATCATAAGCCAGTTCTTCTTGGACCAATCGGTTTCCTCCATGAACAGAAGGGATGTAATTAGACTTGGGAAAGGTTGGAAAATCTTCCAGGCGGTGTCCATTGCGCATGAGAACCTGATCGATCTCATACAATGCACGATCCTTTAATGCATCCTCAGGAAGGGTAACAGTTGGATCAGCACGCTCACAGCGTGTCATTGCTTCAATGTCATCGTTCAAAGACTCCCAATGTGCATTCCATAGCTATTTGGGATTCGTGACCTCACAAAACATCAACATGGAGGCAAACATGTCACGCAACCGTCGTCCTGAGGCCCAAACACCGGCTTTTTCCAAGGCTTGATCCCATTCATTGTCATCTGCAAGCAAACCCATCGCAATGCATGCATCTTTGAATGTGTCGTGCACTCTGCCATCCACTGTTCGCAAATGTTCGTAGGATGTGGCACCTTTGATGCAATTCAGCAGCATTCGTAAATAGTAACGTTCACCCAATGTCGGGTGTGCATAATACATGCGACTAATGGCAATGCCTCTCTTGCGCAGTGTCCATCACTTCAACTTCCGATTCCACACCCATTGCTAAGGGAATTAATCGAATGTAAGGCTTCGTGCAACTTCCGATTTTTGGTTTGTTTTGAACCATTCTGTCAGCATCGTTCTGGAAATGGCTGACTGTGTTGCCACTTCCTACACATCATCGTCATCGTGAAACAACACCATTTGCTGATTGGGCAAATGGTATTGCAAACGCTCAACGGTAGGAAACCGCTCATGCATATCAAACTTGAAGATGCGCCACGCTGCTCCCGATGCAGATACATAACGATAGTCGAGATATTTTTTAATTTCATCAGTATCGACCACATTTTTTTCGGTGGCATTGTCGCTCTGGCGCGAAATCTCAACAATCGCACGATCATGTCCTTTATATACATACTTGAATAGATACTTGATTGCACGAATATTGTTGGAGACCTCAACGTTAATGTGCGCATCGTATTTGGTCGATAAATAGACATTGTGCGGTACCACCCAACGATTGTCTAATTCAATGCCATGAACCACAATTGTGTGCCCCGTATCTCTATGCCGATAAATAGGGTATCCGTTTACATTCGTCACCATCTCGGATTGGAACTTGCGTGGATATTATTTTTTGCATTTGCCTTCTTCCATGCACGGGGCATTTGGGAACGCAGCTCCACATGGACCATGCATTGTGCATCTGGCAACCGTTTCGTGAGCCAACTTGTTTATTTTTCAATTCGGAAGTTCAGCACTGATCATGTGGTTTACATCCTCGACCGTGTGTGGCATGGTGTTTTCGGTAAAGAAAATGAGAATGTGTGTATGCGACAACCCACGCTTTTGAAATTCAACGACATAGATTCCCGCAATTGTGCGTCCCAAAATATGCTTCTTGTGAATGTCATTGATCAACTCCTTCAGCTTGATTTTGAACAATCGGGTTATCAAATCTGGTCGATCCTGAGGTTGTTGTTCGAGCAGCAACGCTCTCTTGATTTCAAGCCACTAGGGATTGCTTTTGCATGTTCGTCATCCAAATTTACATCAGTAACAATGTCGCAACCCCACTTTGGCCAAGTGTGGGGGTGAAGCCCAACATTTGGAAAAGTTGGAGATTTGGAGTCCTCCGAGACTCTCGAATGTTTAGATCTCGACAGCAAGGCCCAAAACACCTCGCATTGAGGTGTTCTTGGTGTCATTGAAAAGGTCTTGAAACGTAGATATCGAAAATGGCCTCGCATTGGCCATTCGGACAT
>Ga0116227_10004648_pt1 | contig 29659 bp, 18 predicted proteins | sample S1TSphgellanicum_FD_89693 | JGI IMG/M metagenome (GOLD analysis project Ga0116227, IMG submission 89693) | Host-associated microbial communities from peat moss isolated from Minnesota, USA - S1T2_Fb - Sphagnum magellanicum MG | ecosystem: Host-associated > Plants > Peat moss > Unclassified... | reverse complement strand
CATATAATAATCTTCCCAAAAACTTGGGCAAACCATTATACACAATCTGCGTCCTGAGTTTCTGTTGCCTTTCCGGAAGCAATGGGAAGACTCAGACGTGATGTTGGCTAGCACTCAAGAGACTCAATTAGTTGAAATGAAAATTGTGATTCTAGTGTCAATCAGTTGAACTGATGCTGGAGTCTGCCAACCAAGTGTCATTACAGAAGTGTCTCTCTTACCCTTATTTCTAAAAGCTAAAGCTGAAGAAATACTCAGAGAGTCAGCATATGTAAGTAATGTTGTGAAGTGAAGCTTTACAACATTTACTACATGGATTCGGGGACAGAATCAAACAGCCAGTTGAGGGCCCAATTGCTTTACAAACAAGGTCCTACTACAACTGGATGGTGCATGAAACAAAACTTTCAGAACCATCTCATCTTGAAATGCAGGGGGGTCCCATGCCTTCCTCCTGGTCAGCTTGGTCATTCAGGATGAACCAGAATTTCTTTGAATGCCAGTAGGGGCTATCTAAGAGTATTCTTGCAACTTGCACAGGTTTTTAGCCCACCAAGTGATACATCTCAAAACCAAATAAGAAAGCAGCACGGTATGGGTGATGAGATTCTCAACCCCCTAACTCTACATTTTTTGTTTTTGTTGTCTTGTGGATCCTATTACTATGGGTAGACAGCAAAGTGTCACATGCATCCTGCAGAACTCACAAACACTTCCAACTTTGACATGGACTCTAGAAACTTTTCCGATGCAAGATGGAAGTGAACATGTTCATGAAACAATATCGTTAAGAATAATTGAGAGCTCAAGTTACCAATGTAGGCCCCAAATACCAGACATTCATGAGAACTCCCTGGCCCAGATCTGTAAAAGTGTGCCCACCTATGCATTTGACAGTTTCATTTTTAACTTTCCCTTGAGTCTCAAAACTGGCATTAGGAACCATTGTGTTTCCCTCTCTCATCTCAAATCATCAACCCAGCAACTCTCCTGTGAAGACTCTCATTCAGTGTCTTGGGCAAAACTGTGTTAGACTGTCATTTGAAGTCACAATGAAACACTCCCCATTTTTTAGCTCTGCACATCTAGCTCTTCTGAACAACTACTTTTGCTAAGTTGATCAGAAGCAGCTGGTAGTTCAAGTACTCTAATTTGTAACTTTGCCCATTAAACTGCTCTCTCTAGAGCGGTTGGAACTCTGACTTCCACACGCAAAGGATTTCACCTTAACCTCAGAGAAGGTGAGGTTCCCATACTTACCTGAACTCCTAAACCAAACAGAAGAGGGGAAAAGCATCCTGTTACCCCAACCTAGAGGGAAGACTGAAAAGCAAAGAATGGACAAAGAGGGTGAGGTAAGATGATTACTACTAATCCAAGAATCTGTCACGCTCTCGTACACGTTCTCGTTCCCTTGGCCACTGCCGATCCTTATACTCCCTATCCCGGTCTCGATCCTTGCCACCACGACCCCGGTCACGGTCTTGCTCCCGGCTACGTTCTCGATCCCTGTCTCTGTCCCAATCTTGGTCCTTGTTGCGGTACATGTCTCGGTCACTCTCCTTGTCATCTCTCCCACGTCCTCTATCTCCTCTATCTCGCTCATAATCAATGTCCCTAATGTCATCTCTTGAAGACCGATGTCCATTCCAACCTCCTTCTGGGTCCTGGTCACTCCTTCTCCCTGAAGATTGATCACGCCCATTATCATCTCGATGACTACTGCGCTCCTTACTTTTTTCTTTGGTCTGCCCCTCAATCACCCCCAATTCCTCCTTGTCCCACCCAGCTTTCCCAGCTCCACCAGTGGTTGGTTGAACTGCTTGCACCTGGGCTTCACCTTGCTTGGCCTTTGTCCGGAACTTCTTTTTGAGAACACCAAATTCGTCATACATTTCCCCATCATCCTGGCACATGTAAAATAAATTTCACAGACCAATCTTGCCAGTTCAAACCAGAATTTAAGCACCATAAGTCTTACATTTGAGCACTACAGTACATTTGAGCTCAATAACCATACATGATGACCAAACAAGCTGAAGCAGAATTCAGATCCACCAGAACAATCCTCATAACAATCCATAGGCCAGAGTTTATGTTAAAAGATTGTAGCATCAATTTGGTAAGACAGCCCACCAACCTCTTCTAGTTCCTTCCGCCTGCGCTTGGTCTCCTCAATCTCAGCCTCATCAAATTCTTTGTAACCTCCTGCTCGACCCTCTCTGCAACCACACAAGTGCCCACATCTTAACAAGAGATACTGACATACATGACTTGCAACTGCAACCAAGGATCCATCTCAATGCACGATCTCATTTAAATCTAGAGATGAAGTAACAGCAATCTCAAGATATCCTCACAAATTTTGCACTCAATGGGACAGATTGGCATTCTGGAGGCCTCAGATAAATGACAACTAGTAACATGGAGCACAAGGATACTTATTTCCCTTTGTGTTTGAGAAGCAGGACAAAACAATGCTATGCTCTTTTTTGCACCTTCAGTATGTTTTCCAGAGACTTGCATTCATTGTGGCATCCATATCAGTGTTTGGCTAAAGTTGGAATCAACTTGTCGCTTTCACAACAATTACAAAGAGATTGTTATATACCTTGCACCGCCTTCACTGAGACCAGGTCGGGAAGTGTTACAGATGTTGCATTTTGTACGCTTTGCCCAGTTTATGTTCCCACACCTGCCAAAACCACCTTTCCTCTAAACTAAGTGCACACAGCACTCAGAAGCCTCCAATGCAACACTCATAGTAGTCAACATCTCAGTAGAATCACCCAGTATATCTGCTACAAGGATGATGACCTCAAGAAAGTGACTGTTTCTGACAACAGCATAGTGGATTGCAAGCTTGTGAAGGCACATACATTCATCAATATCAAATGTTTGAAACACTACAATTTAGAAAAACAAGAAGATAACGGATCTTACATTGGACAATTCCAGTCATTGGGGCCAAAAAGGCCAGGAGGTCCACCAGGGCCACGTCCCCCCTTACTACCAGCATCAGGAGGCCCACGCCCCCGTCCACGTCCACCACCCAGCCCACCTCCACCACCCCCATTTCCAGCTGGACGCGCTGTGCCACACCGATTACAAACCCCTCTAAATGCAAAGTTGATGTTGGCACAGCTGCATCCACAAAATGCACAAATGAGCACAAAAACAAGAGGAAAAGTCAATCTAGTTTAAGATGCCTTGTCCTGCATACAGAAATTTCATGAACACCAACCACAGCACTCAAGAAACTGATCCAGGATGTGAAATAGAAGTAAGAAGCTGCTCAACCCAGTAATACAAGCCCTACAGCCAGCAACACCTGCCTACTCCATTGCTTTAATCCTCCATGATCTTTTACAACTCCTGAATACAGGAGTCCCACAGCCATCTTCTGTTCAAAATAATGCATCAAGGGTATATATTGTGCAATTTCAAAGCCTTTTGCAGACATGAAAAGTATTTGAATGGTTTCAAGATAGCCTGATACTGCTCACCAAAGTCATCACAGACCTTGGATTTGGACATGGCCAATCCCCCTCCTGTTGCCATGGTTTGCCATCCCCTTGCCCTCTCCCTCGCCCAGCACCAGCTGACCCAGCTGGTCCACCTTCTCCACCCATTTCTCCATAATTCTCCCCATATTCCCCAACCACTTGAGGATCATATTCTGGAAGGCCTGGCATAGAATTATGAATCATGGGCAGAACTGATTCTATTGGCATCACAGCTGCAACATCCTTCTTGCTTTCTGCAATGGAGACGCTAATAACATTGCCATGGAAGTCTGTGTTGTTGAACCACTCTACTGCAGCACCTGCAGCATGCGGGTCTTCATATGTGACAGTAGCATCTCCTTTTGGTTGATTTGTCACCTTGTCCCGGTAGATCCATATCTTTGGAAGGTTAGTTCGCTTATCTCTCTGCAAAACAGAGAAACCAAAAATTTAATGACACTTACTCTTGCCTCAAGAACATTGCAGGCTCCCGATGGAAACTTGGAGCAAAAACAAATGGCAAACCTTGTTACTAACCTAAAAAAATGCTTGGTAGGTCACAAAACTGAAGAAGAAAACTACTGTAATTATCCCAATGTAGTGATACCTAAAAACCTCTGAAAATCTTAGTGTAGTCTGGGGAAGCTCCCCAACAACAATTTCCCACTCCTGGATATTTCTCATAATTCCACTGGAGGCAGGGGAGATTACATGTAATAACCCTAAGTTGGGGGAGATTTGTTGTAAGGTGATCTGCAGCAGTCATTTGAATACATCTGGGCCATCCTTATAATAGTGCACCGTGGTTTTTATGAAGGGGAAGGCACTGCTATCAGTGCTGTTTGCCATGGACCTCAGGCTGAACCCTTGGCTCATTGGAGGGTGTAGAGCTATGACCATTGCAAGAATTAGGGAACAAAATCAGTTCCCTTCCAGTTCATAAAAAGAGACCAAATTCCAAAGCAAAAGGATGTAACCCTAAAGGTGACAATTGTTCAGCACACACTTATGGTCATTCCTTTTTCTTGTCATTGTACTGCACAAGTCAATAGCTTTCACAATATGCAGCCCACTTTCCCTATTTCATTGATACACATCAAAATCGCTAGGCATACCAGAGCAAGAAAATTCAACCAGTCGACTGTCAGCATCTATTACACTATCAATGCAGAGTGTGAGGCATTTCCCAAAACTGCAGTAAAAGTAGTACGAGGGTCTCCAGGTTCAACCCTAAAAAACATTGCCCCTCAGTGTCCCTTGTGTTGAAGATGAGAGCATAAGCTCAAGCAAACGACCTAACACCAGATTTTCTAAACAAAACTGCAGCAAAACAATCTGGTATTTGTTTCGTGGTGGATTCGGTGGGGGGTTCACTCACAAACCCACAGCGAAATAATATTACCAGAGAAGATCAAATCTCAAAAAGTTGGAACCCAGATAATGGCCCAATCAGTTGGAGAAGAGGAACAAGAGGGGGAGATGGAAGGGAGGGGAGGGGAAAAGGAGAAAAAAAGAATTCCTTACCTTGAGCAAGCCAATCTTTCCAAAATGATCAGCTAGCAAGTTCTCATCAGTACCAGAAGGCAAGTTGGAAACATAGATGGCACTGGTAGGCAAAGGCGCCAGCAGACCACCACCACCACCACCAAAGCCCATCATCCTTGTCTCCCACTTCTCACCTTCAAAATTCAACAACGCAATCCCTTCCTTCCCCAGTATCCTTTGTCTCCTCCTCCACTCACACCGCCATCACCAGCAGCACCAACCAAAAGCAAACAACAAGCCTTCTAAACCATCATGAAAACACTGCTCAAGAATCAAAGCTCATACCACCGAATGCAACATCACCAACGAAGGCAAAAACCCATCTACAATCAATCCGTCTATCAATCTGTCTGACTGCAAATCTGTCGCGGTGCGCATCACTTCCTCTCTCGAGCACACGCCAACGATAAAGCTCGTAGGTCAAAACGGAATTGCGCTCGTGCAACGGTTATCAAACAGCAAGCGTATTGGCTGGTGCGCAGTTTTAGGGCTGTCTGTACTCCAAACCCTAATTCCAGTATAGCGTTTTTTTTTCTTTTTCTAATTTTCCAGCCCATTTAACCCTGTCCAGCGTCTGTAAGAGTGGGGTTTTTTTTTTTTAATTAACATCGAAAATTGGGGGAAATTTTCCACAATTCATTGAAATTAGTCGAATTTACAACAGAAAAACATAACTTTCCAAAACTTTTCCCTATTTTTTTTTGGTGGAGAAAGGGCAACTTCAATCTGGAAAAGTATCATGGGTCTCTATATAGACAAACGTTAGGTTTCTAGTATTGGTATAGAACAGTGTTGTGTGTGTAAATGGTTCGGGACTTCCACAACATGTAAAGCTTAAAAATAAATATATTTATATAATTTTTCAAAATCCAATAAAACAATGTATATATATCTATATATGATTTTACATGATTATGTAAAATAATGTAAATATAAAATAATGCAAAACAAATGTGACTTTTACTTGAGGAGGGGAGATTTCATAATGTTTTTGATGATAAGTCAGCCAAATGCCCCGTTGCAAAAAAAAAAAATCCTATAAAAATACACACCCACAACTAATTCATATGAGTTTGCAAGAAAGTATGGTTGTTAAAGATATATAATAAAATTATCTATAAAGTAAGGAAAACAACACTAGGGCCCCGAGTTTGATCATAAATAAGGTGAAATTCAAAAAAATAAAAACTTACCCAAAAATAAAGAAAATTATTAGCATTCAAAGGGTGGGAGGGGGACCTCAATTTTTGTGGTGAACTGAGTTTCACCCTATCTTTCCTTTTTATTTAGCGCTTCCACTATTGCTGCATATATTTTCACTGCTCTTACTATAATCAGAAAATCCAATAAAAAACCAGATGGCCGAAACCATCACATGGAAAACAAAAGAGAAGGCCAAAAGACGTGCAGCCCACAGGAACCAAAGAAGGGAGAGAGCTACTATAATTAGTCTTGAACTTTGTGCATTAAATGCTGATTTTCAGCATTTCATTCCCAAATTTAATCAAAATTTCTGACTTTATGGATACCTCTGGAAGAAGGGTTTGGGGTGAAAGGAGGCCCGAAGACAGGGTGACTTTAGAAACAATTTTTCGTATTTACAATTACACAGCCCGAAACATTTACACGGGGTATAAGCATAAAAAAGAAAATATACACTCCAACAGGATAAGTGTAAGTGTAAAAAGTTGGGTGTGTAAGTGTAAATGACTTACACAGGATTTACACGCCATATATGCAGCTATTGACACTTACACACACAACACTGATATAGAACATATACATAAATAGATGTAAATAAATAAAGGTAAAACACATGGCATGAAACAAAAAAGAAAGGTTGATGTCCAATGTCCAAACAAAAGACAACACCCAAAAGCACAAACGGCACAATGGGTAACCCTAAGAGGAGAAATCAAATAACCTAGGACCTAAACCCATCACTAGTGACACGAAGCAAGTTGTGCAAGGAGATGGCCAAGGTCAATGGAATAGGCTTGTGCCTACAAAGAAGTCTAGGTATGTGGCCAATTAGATTGTTGGAACGGGAACCTTAAATCGTTTTCAGAAGTTCTCTTCACTGAACTGGCCACTTAAATGTTGTTATAGCCTTATTGGCTTTTCCTATTTGTGACGAACAAGATTGTTCAAATTGGTGCCTTGAATTGTTTTAAAGAGTGAACTGAACTAAAAGTACTCACTCCTACACGCTTTTGCTAATGGCTTTTGAAATTACATTAGTTTAGTGGGTGTCAACCCTTGGCTTATGACTTTGAAATCATTGTTTATTATGATAACACTAATTTGAAAAGAACCAACATGAGAAATTTGCTCCAATTCAGCTGCAACAAGGTTGCATCTATCTAGGTTCATGCTTCATGCCTTACACAACAAGCCACAACACAAAAAACTAGAAATCAAGGCAGGATGACACATGCAATGTACAATTCAAACATAAAATAAGAAAAATTGCTTGCAGATTTGTGTGCTGCAAGCTAAAGATTCACACAAACTGTTGGAAAGAGAGGTATTGTAATTCAGTAAAATCACCTTTAGCTACAGCAGCTCTAATCAGTCTCCCCTGTGTCAATAATTCTAGAGCTACAACACAGGCACATGTTGGCAATGGTGGCCATGGCTCTGAGACTAGCATATATGTCCCCAACTGCACCATATCAGTGCTGGTTTCATTCATCCCGTCCTCTTCTTCTGCAAACCTTTACCAGCTTTACCAGAGGCTTCTTCAACACAATTCCCACAACCTGAGGCTCTTTCACAAAAATAGAATAAGCTACTCCATCTCCATAGATATGTGACCCTAATCCATTTCCTTCAGTTTTAAGGGCCCAACATGAGAGCTGCAACATGAGAATTTCCGACAGTATCCAATGACACTGTTAGTTATCTCAAAGCAATGGCTTTTGAAGGTAAACCAAGAGAGACAGACATTTTCTTCTCTTGATAAATCCAATTTGAAGCAGGTCTATCAAATGTTGGTGTCTCTCTTGGTTACCTTCAAAGAAATGACACCCATAATTGACAAGAAATCAAGCATTGGCCTTACAATCCAAGACAGACACCCATGCTCTCTCCTCTATCCCAGTTCACGTCTATTGACATCATGCAAACAACAATTTGTCCCACAATCAGAGATTCACTTGAACTTAGCTAAACATAAGATCTGCGTGAGTAAAACATGCAGAAACTGGCTCCACAAGCTTAAATACAATAATCTAAACAGAAGGGAGGCAAATTTAGAGCTAAAAAAGAGGACTATCTTTATAATTACTGGGAACTCCTCCATAATTGCCAAACCTCAATGAAATTGAGGTTCAACCAAACAACAAGGCCATATAGTGATTTTAGATCTGAGACACATCAGCAGTCAGGGAAAAGAGCAAACCCAGCCCTAAGGGATAGAGGAGGAAAAAAACAAAAACAAAAGAGAATAACAGTGAAAGACATGTGCACGTTTAGAGAACTTCAACAGAAACTTGAGAAATGGTAGTGAGCAGCTATCATGAAAAGACAGGAAATGGAAAGAGATAACCCACAGAGGGCGGCAGCTCAGCACAAGTGCAATAGCAACTTAGAGAATGTCAGAATTCAAATGTCCTAAAAGAGTTGACACGAATTTCGTTTCAGGTCAACCAAAAAAATTCTCATAACCTGCTCAAAAAACTTGTGTGCCTTATTCAGAATCTATGGTTGTGTGCAGAATCTATGCGAGTGTGCCCTCGAGAAAATCGGTCAATAGAGGCTGATGCAGCAAAGCTTGAAAATGTAGCAGAACCCTGAGCATGTCAAAGTGGCCCCGGAGACACCAAACTCTACAGACCCGCCCCCCCAAAAGTGCCAATCCATAACAAGAAAAAGATAACACAGAAGCGCTTCCTCAGGAAATATTTTTCATGGTTCAAATCCTTTCAATCCGAGAGCCACTTCACAAAGAAGCTCCTTCATACAATGTTAAATCATCTTCCAACTATACTGTCATTCAGGTGTTAAAATGTTCACTGTCTTCTTCAAGATAAAAGAAGTAGAAAGCCATATTTCTAGCCACCAAAGAATACTGAAGAATATGGTGGAATGTAACATCCTGCAAAAGAAACTACTATCTCCTCAGTGCTACTATCAGCTTTTCATTCACCTTTGTTGACAGCAACCGACAGAGGAGAGAGACACAGCGCCGGGCAGTTGTAGAATCACAAGTCTTGGACAGTGAGGCCAGGGGGCAAGGACTGTTTCAACTTGTCCGCCTTATCGGTGTCAAATACACACAATGTGTAGAGGTACTTCTTGCACCTCACCTTGAACTTCACCACATCCTTGCTTCGCTTGATCTTCACTGACCGCGCGTCCTTCCTGCGCGCCGTCAACAAGAAGTCCTTGATCTCACTGATCTGCTTCGGCATTGTGAGCCGCGGTGTCTGCGCCTTCGTTTCGCGAACGATTACAGAAACTAAAACTCCGCCAGACAGCAGCGACGGCACACAAGGCGAAGGCAATCCTGTGCAAGAAGACTCCCGAACACACAGAATTCGAGTCTTAGCGAATTAGGGTTTCTGGCCGCCGTGAAACCCTAGAAAATCCTCACAACCATCAGTCCAATTTATTCATCCACAGAAAAACGACACAACACAATAGTTCATTCGTGAGTTTTATTCAATGCCCATAATATTGTAGGAAAGAACCATTGGAGTTTTTCTTACCAATTTTGTGAAATCGAAAATTTGGTGAAATTTTCCAAGAAAATAGCAAAATTAGTTGAATTTAGACTAGGAAAAAAAAATCTTAGTTATTAAGAAAGGAGTGAGGTAGTCTATTTTGGAAAATATTGGTATGAACAACATAGACAAATAGACAAACAACAATATTTTTAATTGTATAGATTGTAGAAAAATTTTAGGAAATTTTTATATTAGCTCCAAATTAATTTTACATTTTATTTTTTGGTATTTTGTCATTGGTATTTTTTTTCTTTGATTTTAAACTAATCTATAAAAAATTGTAATCATAATATAATGTCAAAATTTAAACCCATTTTTAATGTTAAGTAATGTGAATTCTAATTAAAGTATTGGTTTTTAATCATATATGGTTGAATTTCTTATTTGTGTGTTCATAATTAGGTGTGATATGTGAATATGGTATTTGTATTTAATTGTACACTTTGGTGATGCCCACCCAAGTTCAACTCCCACCCCTTTTGTGATTGGTGCAAATTCATCAAACATTTTTTTTAAAAATATTTAGGCTTAAAATTAATTGCATCATTAGATTTAAATTGACATCATTTAAAGAAAATCTATTGAAGTATTATCATTAAAAACTGAAATCATTTTCAAATTTCCAATTTTTTTGTTTAATATAAGTAATACTTTTCAATGTTTTATAAAGTAAATTTATTATATTGTATATGGATGTTGAATGACATTACTAATTGCATGAATGAAACTAAATCATTAGCTAATCTACACACCAACAAAATAATAATGTTAAGTATCGTAGACTAGGGTCAACTTCCATATTGATAAAACAAACAAATGATTTATTTTTTTTAAACATTGAATACATTTTGAAATTATTATTGTTTTGTGTTTCGCATCAATCTACCATGATGTTGTCATATGAAAACGCACAAGTTTTTTCAAAATGTTAAATATGCATGTATGCACCTTACATGATTTTTTCATTTTATTTTAATCATGCAAATTGGAGAGATTTTGCACAATACAAAGTGTTTTTGGATAGCATTTGACAAATTTAGTTTCATTCCAATTTTATTCTTTGCACATGAAAGTAATGTTCAAAAATGCTTCCTTGGAAGCATTTTCACACATTTGCTTCATTATTTCATTTCAATTTTACAAATTGAAGAGCTTTTGCACAACACAAAATGTTTTTGGGAAACATTTGACAAATTTTGCCTTAGTTTCTGACTTGGAGAACAAAATCAATTGATAAGAAAAAAGAAATTGGAGTTGAAAGTTGAATGGAAAAAGAAACAACTTAAAATAACATGTTGGCAATTTGAGATCCAACTTAAGAAATTGGAGCTCGAAGGTAAAGAAATGGAATTGAAAAGACAAGAAGTTGAGACTTGCAACCTTCAATTTCAACTCAAACTAGCTCACAATTTTGCATTAAAAAATTTCAAGCTAAAATAGAATTGCAAAATTAAATTCATGACCTCAACAAGTAACTTTCATAAAAGCTTTTGCCTTATTTTGAAAATGCATTGTTCATTTTATTTTATCATATGAGTTCACAATGACCCTTTTTATTCTTGAAGTGAATTTGATACATTTAGAGTTCAACAAAAAAATAAACAGAGGTTATTGAACTTTGAAGGCATTGCTAATGCATTTAACATAAGTATTGAATCAATTAATAATGGTTTCATATTAAAAGTTATGATATAAACAAAGAAAATAAATGACAACATGATCAAGTTTTACCAAGAGGTAGTAATTGTTGAAGCCAATAATTATTCAATTATGATCAATTGTTTTTTATTATGGACCCACCATGCTTTTATATTTTTGGGAATAATATCATTTTTAATGATGTTTCACCCATCAACTTTCCTTTACAATTTTTATTTATTTTTTAGTTTTATTACAAAGACATTTTTTTAATCTTGAAGGAACAAATGAAGGGTTTTTGGGGGGTTATGGATAATAAATAAATCAACCAAATGTAAACCAAATAATGCCATGAAATGACAACTTTAACTGATTTAATGATGATTAAGCACATGAGAGAAAGGAAATAGATCATGGGTATTTAGGGGGAAGGGCTATGGATGGCAAATAAAATCACCCAAGTAAAAAGCAAATGATCATGTTATGAACTGACATATTTTCATAAATAAAAATTTTATCACGCAAATGTTACAAAACATACAACAATGAAACAAGCACGAGATTCGAGTAGCATGTAAAATGTTGATGAAGTTAATTAATTTTGTGAAACACAATTTGCAAGCCATTCTATGAAATCATATTATAAGTTTTATTATGAATCATATATTGCAATAATGTTATAAATTTTCATTAAGTACAAAAATTTGAAATATATTTTTATTTTGGCAACCAATTGCCCTACACAACACCTCTTTAAATTGATTGTGCATACTTTTTCGTCTACTTCATTTATCACATTTGTCTAATTATTGAAAATTTTATTGTAAATATTTTATAGTAAAAAGTTGTGCAATATTGCACATGCACAAATTCAAAAACACAATTTTACCTATTTTTGTCATTTTTGTGTGTTTAGTCATCTAAAATTTTTAAGTTTTCCTTTTAATATTCTAATACAATGTGAACCTTGATTCAAATGGAATCGAAGTAAATGTTGCACAAATTATTACTTGGTAATGATGATTTTGGTTATTTATAAGTAAGCACTGAAATTTAAAATAATGGATATGTTGAATCTATAAAAATGTATTCATCACTTTCAAAATAATATCTAAATTGTAGCCATAATTTTAAAAAGTCAATTTAACCATTATTACTTTAACTATTGATCATTCTTTTTAACCATAACTTATGTTTTAAATCTCCAAATGAAAAATTTGAACCCACTATCGATATTTACATTACAAACTTAGCATTTCAAGACTTAGTAATGAAAATCGTGTAAAATTCGATCATTCATAATTTGTACGTTTCGCACACTAATATCGTGCATTGAAAACACATTTATCACACAAATATATAAAAAGATGTGAAATTCATGTAACATCTATTCGTTCATAAGTTCATACTTCATTTGTCAACACATTTACATGTGTGTTAAACATGTTTTCAATGCATGATATTCATGTGTAAAACATACAAACATATGAACGAACGAAATTTGCATGATTTTCATTATTAATTTTTCACATGCTAAATTTGTGATGTATTTTTTAAAACTTTTCCAATGGCTTAAAAATGACCCAATTTCGACAAGGTTTTCTATTTGAAATGTTGTTTCAAAAATTCAAGACATTCACAAAACTCTAATAGCCATAGTGGGAATCCATTTGAGAATGTTGAGACTCATTTCTTTAAATCTTATCACTTGGGAGAATATGCTTAAGTATTAAAACATCTTTTAACCCATTTCCCTTTCCATTTTGATCATAATCCCAAGGTTGTGACATTTAATTATTTTCCTATTTTATCGTTTTTAAAAAATATATTTTTATAAAATAAAAAAACATTTTAAAAATTAATATACATAGCAAGGGTGAACATGCCCATCCACTCCAATAATCTTTTTAAATGAAAATTCAGATAAAACATGTAAATTCACACATACCTAAAGTGATTTCATTTATTTTTACATCATTCAATTTTGAAATGTTTGTTCATCATCCCACACTTGTGAAAATCATAAACATTACAAATAGTGAATTTTTTTTTTAATTAATGAAAATTATGAACCTTGGCTTCAAAGGATTGTACCATAATATTAATGCAATTATTCACTTGCAAAGACATTTGATATTAATTAATTAACATGTAAAGTCCAAAACAAAGATATAACGAATAGATCACAACAACAAAATAAGAACAAATAAATGTACATAATTACATATCAACATGGTTCATGGCAAATTAGACAAAATCATGGAAATGTGAATGAATCATGCGTTATTACCATGTTTTTATATTAAAATATTTGTAGTTTAACAATAGTGATGAACATACTTTGATGAAATTTAACTTAGTTTATGACATTTTTGTATATGAACAATAGTTAATAGATGCACTTACAACAACACACTTCCCACACACACACACAAAAGAAAATTTTGACAATTTAAAAAAATGAAATTCAATTTTTAATAATGAATCAATTTCACCTTTTGGCAATTTTTTGCCAAAAAAATCCTTATGGATTTTTATACAATGATGAAATTGAATTGAATAGTGAACTTGAACATGCCATATTTTTCATCAATTTTTTTGATATAATGCACCATGAGCCTCATCAATTCACTAAAATTCAAACATTAAAAATTAACATTAATTGCAATAACTTCCTCACTCAAGTTGGTGAACTTTGTACAATATACCTTAGCCAAAAGGGTCCATGATTTTCAATTAAGTGGTCATTCTAATTTAAATTAATCATTATTGTATTTCTTTTAAATTATCATTAATTAAACCTTCATGTGTTTAAAACTTCAAGTACGATAAATTTGAAATGATAAATTGTGGCCCCAATTAAATTTTTGAAGCACATGAATACTTGAAATTAACTTTTTCATGATTTTAATTTGGGTGTGTGATCAATTTCTTAATTGGACATTATTGGAATTGTCCTTCCTAAAATGATTTTTTTTTCGAAATTTTTTTTTAATCAAATTGAACATGCTTACAAGGAATGATGTGAGTTTAATGATGTGGAACACATCCCCACACAAGATTGAAAATGTGTGGGAATCAAAGGAACCATTTGGAGCACAAACAATGTGAACTCCAAGTTTGATATTTAAATTTTTTGTGGGTCTTACAAAGTGTTTTGGGATTAAATCTTGTTTGAATCAAGTCATGATATTTAACATGTTAAAAATATCTCAATGCTAACTACAATGTGCTGAGTTCAAAATGGACATGTGTCATAAAAATCATGGCTAAATTAGTTTTGGCTAAACTAACCATGCTTAAATTAATTTTGGCTAAACTATTTATGGGGTGAAACTAACCATAGCTAAACTATTTACGAAGTTAAACTAATCATGATTAAATTAACTTTGGTTAAACTATTTATGAGGCTAAACTAACCATGACTAAATTATTTACAAAATTAAATTAATTATGATTAAACTAACATGGTTAAATTAAATAATAAATTTAACCTTCAAGTTAATTTAACCATGAATAATTTAACCATGGGGAGTTGAACCAAAATTAATTGAACCTCATGATTATTTCAATAAAAATTAATTTATTCATCATTAATTTAATCTTCGAATTAGTTTAGCCATAGCTAGTTTACTCAAAGTTAGTTTAGCCATGATCAATTTAGCCAAATTTAGTTTAACCAAAAAAATTATATCATTACATTATTAATCATTAAAGCTAATCATATATCATTATTAAAAAATATTATAATTATAGTTATAACTACTAATGTTATTATTTACTATTGAAGATTATTATTATTCAATAATAATAATTTTCATCATACATCAAATTCCATTTCAAAATCATTTGTTGTTGTTTGTTTTGCACCCTTTTAATGTTTTTGTTTATTTGTGTCATGTTGTTTTTCGTACACCCTTTAAATGTTTTTTTTTATTTTTAAAATTTTTTTATTGTGAATTTCTTCCTTAATGAATCAAACTTTCATTGGCATTTTGCTTACCAAATCAAGAATGTCAAAAAATATTAATGGAAAAAATGACGTATAAAGAAAATTTTAAAAATTTATCTTTTGAAAAGACAAAATTGATTACAACAAAATTATTATCTCCACACCAAAATGATTTAATCATTGTGATTCTTAGTACAAAATAATGTGGAACCCAAATTAATTATGGTAATATATTTGGGGTTAGTAGGCTACATTAGTTTGCTTATAAGCGCATTAGCCTCGAATAATTATTAACTGTAAACTTCAATTAAGTAATAATATTATTAAATGATTGATTATTAACTATTATAGGTAATCATAACTATTAAAATGTATTAATTACAAAATGAAAGTTTTATTCTAATGGAAATATCTTAAAATCTAGCCACATCACTCCATGAAGATGATCAAGATGAAACTTTTACTTGTTTGAAACATGAAACCATTTGAAATGTTCCTATTATTACCATTTCTTCAAATTGGAGATTTTGGAATTTTCATATCCATTATTTTCCATTTAATGCAAAATGGATGAAACTACGCCATTAAACATAATGGGAAAAACACTATAGACTAGGTAACCAATGAGAATCAATAATTAATGGGCATAAGTAACAATAATGAAAATTGAAACATCCTTTTTTCATTCATGAAAAAAATGACTATCACATTTTCCAAAAACTAAAGTGTTATAAAATCAGTAAACCAATGAGAGTTGATTTGGTACCTTATGTTAAATAGTAGGTTGTTAATGAAATGAAAATGAAAGGTTATGACTTTTAACTTTTAACTTGGTAGCCAATTAGATAATCAAACTTCTCACTACGATTAATTACATACTTCTATGGAAATTTAATTTGTGTTTTTAAAGGCAAATTTTTGTTTTTTTTCAGCCTAAAATCATGATTTACAAACATGTACATGATTTCTATGAAAAAAACCCCAATTTGCTAGATTTTGAATTCTAAAACTTGAAAAATTTCTATAAACAAAAATCCAATACATAACAAAAATATTAAATGATTCTTAAAATATTTTATTTTCATATGTAGTGTGTAACCAAATTTTAGTAAATCTTATTGTGGATGATAATTAGTTTGATTACATCACAAACTTGACCAAAAAAACATGGAATCTAATGAAGGAAAAGAAAGATTTTGTTTTTGAAAAGCTTGAATTATAATTACAAATAATTGTGAGGGGCCAAATGTTTACTATTGTTGCATCACTAGTTGAACTAAAATTATGTTGTTTTGAGATAGTAATGAAGTGCTTGAATAAACAAGACCACATGGGGCTAAATTTTTTAAAAATCAAGTTGGTGACTTACTTTAGCATGCTTCATTTATCAAACATATGATTTCCATTGCCAAATTCATTTATGCCTCCATATGTTTCCATGGTGTTGTGTGGTTGTTGCTAATTTGAAAATTAATTTTGTTGTGAAGCTTTTGTTCTTGCAACCTTGGATTTTGACAAGGGGTGGTGCAAAGTCTTTGCACTTTTGCAACACTGGCAACAACGTTGTCAAAGTTTTTATTTCCACACAATGTGTTACCAAAAAGTCATTATTTTTGTTGTTGTGTAACTTGGTAAGTTGCAACTATTATGATTATTACCACATAATTGATGTTATGAAGAAAATTTGGAGTGTGGTCTTCTTGTAATGTGATTTGACATGGGTTATACTATTGTGCATTATTGTTACAATGATTCGGACCTTGGCACTCGTGGCTTGATGAGGGGCAGGGAAATAAAAAAAACGTTCTGGAAAAAAAATGTTGTAGTACATGGAATATTTTCAAAAAAATTATAACATAAGGATATACATTTAAATAAAATAAAAAATACATTTGATTGGACGAATAGGTTCTCAATTTCATTTTTTTCATTTGGTGGATATGCATTTGCCAATTTTCAAATTGAAATCACAAGATATGTACAAAGGTTTTGAATACATCCTTAACTTTTGGAATTAATTTTTCCAATCATAGACTTGCCCCACTATTGTATTTTTTGTTGGAAAACTAATAATTTGTGGGGGAGTTGAACCTTCGTTCTTTAAAGAACCTTGCCCAATGTAACACAAGTTTCCTGCCCTAACCACATTTCACATACACTGTACCTAACCTAAAAACACACACATCATAACAAGAAGCCATCCTTGTTATTGATGAGCTCCACAAATAACCTTTGCATGAACTAAAATATCAAATTATTTGTTAGGGGCACAAAAACAACGAAGTTTACAAGATTTCATAACCAAAACGATAATAAAGGTAGGTTTAGTTCCAAATCCAAATTGTGAAACAAAGAAACAAAGAACAGGAACATGACACGTGAAAAATAATAATCCAACAAGATTTTATTGCAAAGAAGAATAAAAAATAAAACAAGGTTATAACAAGAAAATGTACATAAAATTAATGTTGAATAAATTTAAAATAGTGAGGAATTTTACTTCCATTTATACCTATTAGGCACCTAACTTAAGAACTTTCAATTTACATGTGGCCCATGTGCACCCATGTATGAACTATAAGTTTTTTCGAAGTGAACTAAGAATGAATTAAATGTGAGTTGAGAGTTAATTAAGAACTAACTAGAAGTGAATTAAAAGTTAATTAAAAGTTAATTAGAAATGATTTGAAAATGAACTAAGAGTGATTTAGAAATGAATTAAAAATGAACTAAAAATTAACTACAAGTGAACTTAAACTTAACTAAAAACTAACTAAGAGTAAATTGAAATTAAACTAATAATTAAATACAAATTCATTACAAATCATGGATGAACATTTATATGAATGAACTCCACATCATTGACATCCTTGACATTATTGGTTCTTTGAGGTGTAAACTATCATTCAAATTACTCAATCCCATAAAAAATATGTGTGGCTTCCAAGCTCTACAATTTAGGCTAGTATAACTATAAGCTACTATAATATAACCTCAACAAAATCTAAGGTAACAACAACAAAATTAACACCAACAAAACCATGCATGTGCATGCTTTAAACATTTGATGTTAATGGTGCTCTATAAATTTTTCTACCACATGGATGATTAATATCACTAATGGACTCGACCAAATGCACATCATTTTATTTAGTCATCACTTAAGGCCATAGAAACCTACAACCTAACACTTAACCAATAAAGTGCAAGAAAAGAAAAACAAGTTTAAGGCATGGCATGGATATTTACTTGAGTTTGAAGAAGTGCATGGACATGGAACAAATAGTGCAAGAGACATGGAGTTTGAAAAAAAAAGATAACCAAATTCAAAGGGTTTAACTTGATGACTTACCTTGTTGGTTGATGTAAAGGTGCTATTATAAGATGTGTTTGAATCTCCATTGAAACTATAAACATTTGAGTTGGAACAACATTTCAACAATTGTTATAACTGATGATAATAACAACTAGTAAAATATTGTAACAACCATCGGCTACAATAACAAACCAATACCAAAAATTACAAGGAGAAAGGAGAGTTGGAAAAATGTTTCAACAATTACAACAACTAGTATAACTACAATTATCGACTACAACAATGAAGAAACATAAAAAATTACAAAGAACAAGGAAAGGTAGAAAAACATTTGCAACAAAAAAAAAAGTCACAAGGGAAGAAAGAAAGGAAAAATATACAATGTGCATTCAATGCATTGCCAAAAGTTGCAAGGAGAGGAGAGAGGTTGTGCTTCACATTTAAGCTTTGTCACAAAATGTTAAAGTTGAAAGTCACAAGGAGAGGTTGAAAGATGTGCATTTTCCACTCAAGTTTCGTCGCAAAATATTAAACCTTAAAGTCGAAAGTTGAAAAGGAGAGCTCATATGCACTACACATTTCACATTCAAAGCTTTGGTGCAAAATGTTAAATCCTATGAGCTCCATCTCCATCTAATAATCTAATCCCGAAATTGAAATTGGTTATGTGCCATAATGCTAAAAAATGCATCGAATATGCATATTTGTACTATGTAGATATGAACATATTGATACATAAATGTTCATATGTGCATATTAATAATCACACATCATGCCTGGATATGCATGAACATTGGTTACAATGCAAGTGCATTATGCCAAATACATGCAGGTATTGCAAACACCCCCAAGCATCACCTAAGCATCTTGGTTTGATCCCCTCAAGGTATCACCTTGAATGATGCCTTGATTGAAGATCGGAATATCGGTTTTCACACAAGTGATAACTAGATTTTAAAAAAAAAAAATTAAACCAGAGAACTGAGTAAGGTTTAACCCTTTATTCGAATCCATGTCTCATAGTTTAGCTGCCTGAAAACTTAAGGTTAGGTTGGAGTTGCCGCATTACAATGGCTCCTTCCAACAAACCTTAAAAATTTGGATAAAAGGGTGTTGTTTCTTAACTCCTTTTACTATGGTTTTTTTTCCTTGTAACATTGTTGTTTTTTTAATGTATTTGCTATTTGTTTTGTTTTTATTTTTGGTTTTTTCTTTCATTGCCTTGTTGCTTTCATATTTTGCTTGCTCTCACACCTTGTTATTATTACACTTGGTGCCTAACTTGCTTTCACACCTTGTTGTTGTTGCACCTTGCTTGTTCTTGCGGCTTGCTGTTGTTGCACCTTGCTTGCTCTCACATTTTATTGTTATCTTGCCTTGCTTACTTTTGTGCCTTACTTATTCTCGCGCCTTGCTACTCTCACACCTTATTGTTCTCATGCCTTGTTACTCTTGCGTTCGTGCCCTATTTGATCACACACCTTATTGCTTTCTAATGTTTGCACCTTATCGCTCTCTAGTGCTCATGCCTTGCTATTCTCTAGTGCTTATGCCTTGTTGCTTTCGCTTTTGTGCCTTATTGCTTATGCTTGTTGCCATGTTGTTGTTGCTTGGGCATTGCACCTTGGTGCTCACCATTTTCAAATACCTCTCCCCCCATTGTTGTTTTTTTGCCTTGTTGCTCCTTTTCATGCCTTGTTGCTCTACTTGGTCAGTTGGTACTCTCTCCTCATTTTCTTGTGCAAGTGGAAGAGCTTGGAACAACACCAACAAGCTTCATCCAATAATAAAAGTTTTTTTCCCCCCCTATTTTTTTGAGTTTTTTTTTTTTTTTTTTTGGTTTTGTATTTTGTTTGTTTGTCATTTTTGTTTTGAATTGAATAATTTTGTTTTAGTGTAATTTGTGAGTTTTAATATTTTGTTGTTTTGTTTGTTTGTGTGCATGATTAAAATTAGAACCTTTGAATTTAAATCTAAAACCTTTAAATCTAAACTTATTTTTCCATGATGAATTTTTCCATGATGAGGTGACAGAGAAAAGTGAGTGATTTGTTCATAAATTTTCTAAACCTTAAATTCCATTATTTGTAAGTGTCTTTTTTAAACTTTAAAACCCATTTGTTTGTAAATGCATTTTTTTTGCTTTCTTTTGATCAAAATTTTATTATAACTTTTGCATGGTTTGTTGAAGAATAGTTGTTTTTTGCATTATTTTTGAACATAATCTTATGAAAATCGCCAATGGAACAATCTTATGTAAATGATAATGAAACAATGCGATAAATGGGAATAATGAAACAACTGAAATATGTGTGAATGATTTAGTTTTGGAAAATAAGTTTGAGGAAAATCCAAGTGTCTAAATAGAAACAAGTAGGACTCCAAAAAAAGGTACTAAAAAAATAATGAAGGAAAACTTGAAAAAATTGCATGTTCAAAGAAAAATCTAAAAAGCAGGTGGTAAAACTTTTTTATGTTGGAATTTTTATTGTGTAAATGACAATGCAAAAGCTAATTTGATTAACACACAAATAATGGGTTATATACTTTAGTTATCAAAATCTAAGAACTCAAGCGAGGAAATGATTGATTCTTTTATTACAAAACCAATGGAATAAATTCTCTTAAAAAAATGTGGATGTAGATCATTCTTTTATTACACAAATGTTTGAAGAAGAAGTGAAAAGTTTATTGAAAAAGATTGAGGAAAGATAGTTATAAAAAAAAATAACAAATCCATTTACAAGGTCAATCTTTAAAATGTTTTTGGTCAAAAATACCTTTAAAAAAAAGGATGTGTCAGAAATTTTTTTTTAGAGGACCTTAGTCTATTAATTGTCAAAAATAATTTACCTATCTAGTTTGTGGAAAGTATGTGGTTCAAATGTTTAGTTCTTCATTTTTGTCCAAAATTAAACTTCCTTTTTATAAGACAATTTTCACAAGACACATTGCCAAGGTTAGTGGAGAAGACAATTAAAGTATATGTTTTTCATGCATTGACAGAATGTTATTATGCAACAACGATCTTTAATCTTTGGATGTCTAAAGGAGGTTATGATATGTTCACATTGGTGGTAAATTTTTAAAATAACGATTGGTAGCCTAAACATGTGATTATTGGTTTATTTGAAATAACAAAAACAATAGGGCAAGCCTTGGCAAAAAGTTTGACATAATTGTTGGACAAGTATGGTTTAAGGAAAAAAATATTGTTTATGTCAAAGATGAAAGATTTAATCTCAATGTAATGACTAGTGCGTTGAAGTTTGTTATAAATTGTGAATGTCTTGGGATAGAAGAGAGTTTCTAGGGTATTTGTTTTGTATATGCATTTTTAAAAGCATGTCAATATGACATTGCAAAGGAAAAAATATGTAGAAATTTGAAATATGCTTCTATTAAGTTTGCCTAAGTAATTTGCATAAATGCATCATTTGGTTTAAGAAGTCTGGGAAAGGCAAATAGGAATGGAATAAGGCTTGTCGTGAAATTAGAATTCAACCCCAAAAGTTAAACATTCCAATTAAAACAAGGTAGTTTTTTCAAACTCATTGTTTCAACTTTTTAAAGTTTTTGTGGTTAACAATTTGATAGGATAACTAATCAAGTTGTTATTGTTTCTTTGTAAGTTTACTAGTAAAATCATTATGTTTCAAAAAGCTTTATAATTTCGATCTACCATTGTGCTATGTTAGAACAAACAAATTGTTGCGAGAGTCATTGGTCGAGCGCTTTCACCTCTAACATGGCAAATTTCTTAAACCATTGTTGATGGTCTTTCCCTAGTTGTTTCTACCCGTGTTCTTAATCAGTCACATGGACATTGACTTCTCAGTGATGTTTTACATTTTGTCATTTGCATGAGTTTGAAACTTAAGGAATAAAATCAAGTTCTACTTTCATTTGAAAGCCTAATGGATGATGATTCAATTATTAATGTTGAGTTATCTTTGTTGGTTTCTAACATTAGAAAAGAGGTTATTAATGTGCTAGATTTTTTCCCTTTCATTCTTAAAGGTTTATGATAAGAGGAAAACCCATAATATGATTTCTTTGATGTTAGATCCTAGGTATAAGAGCCTTTGTATAATATCTTCATTTGTTGGAAGGGAGCAAGATGTTGTTCTTGTTAAAGAATGTGATAAAAAATCCTTATATCCTATCTTGGTCAAATGTCATGAGCATTTGCATCCTTTGGTGAAATCAGAAACAAATTATGTTAATTAGAATATTGTTTATCAAAATTGTAGTTTGGATATATTTGAGCAAACTATAAGCAGAAGTGAACCAACAAGAACTTGTCAAGAGGGAGCTTATGATTTTCAGGAGGTATCAATTGGATATTAAGGACATCAAATGTCCTCTTCAATGGTGGCAAAAACATGAGGTAATGCTTCTTACAATTGGATTTTTAGCTCGACAAATTTTGGGGATTGTTGGATTGTAAATTTAAAAAAAAGGTTTTTTTTTTCTTTGGGTGGAATTCTTATTAATTTTAGGAGATGTCATTTACAAATAGAAAATTTAGAGAAGTTGATTTTTGTCAACAAAAATTGGCCTAATGATCATAAAATAAGATGTAAATCTCCATGTAATTTATTAGAATTCCTTGAAAATGATATAAACTTAGAAGAAGAGTTTGAACTAGAATTTGAAACTGATGAAGTTGTTGAAGTGTAAAAGTTCAATAAATAAATTGATGGTTATTTTAGAATTTTTTTTCTAACATTGTTTATATTGTTTTCATTGTTAAAAAAAGAAATCAAACTAATAATTATTTAATTTAAATCTTAATTTCTAAAAATTGATTTCTAATTAAAAAAAGTAATACCTGGTTTGTGAGAACTAGCAAAGGAGAACCGGCTTCTGAGAACCGGCATTGTGAGAACCGGTTTAAAATTTAAAAAATCAAATGTTGATACCTTTACCCAGTGTAAAATTTTAGTTTGTAGGGAGAACCGTATCCGGCGGGTACCATACTTTGGTAAAACCGGACCGGAGGGTATCATAAAATTATGATACCCGCCCAACACTGGTTTAAACCCAGTGGTGTGCAGGTAAATCTCCTGCCGGCCGTCTGCCAATAAAGTTTGTTTTAAAAGAAAACAAAAAAAAAAAAACTACCCCGTCAGAGCTTCAATCTTGTATCTCTCGTCCCCTGGTTTTAGGGTTTCCACTTTTGTTGCGGTTTCGCCGTTTTAGCAGGTTGTCAATCTGCATTCATTGATTTCCATCAACATCGCCGGGTTTCTCCGTCTGCAAAACGCTCTGATCACAAGTTTGCAGCACGGTTTCGGACGACGCGTTGGTTTGCTACTTCTTCTTCTTCTTCTTCTTCTTTTTCTTCTGTGAAGTTGAAAACGCGTTCTTGTTGGATTTCATATTGTGTGTGTGTGTGTTTTGGAGTGAATGTCTGGTTTTGGTTGCGGTTCAGAAGAGGTGCTGTGAATTAGTATGCCGTGAGTACAGCGGAGTGACTGCGGCATTTTTCTCTCTTGGTGTTTCGTTATTCTTCGGAGGCTGCTCTTCTCGTTTCAATGGCTGCCAATGCTGCCGTTCAAAAGGTAGGTTTACGTCCTCCTGTGACTTGATCTGCAAATTTGTCTGGTTTCGATTTGTTGTTTGAGGGACTTGCATTTCGGGAATATGAGCGCAAAATCACTTCCTGTTGTACTTAAGATGGCGGGGATTTAGAAGGGTTTGCATCATCGGGCTGAATGCGGGGGCTCCGGTTTTCAACAAGCCTATCTGTCCATGAAATTTTGGCTCCTGATGTGAATGTGGTCAGTCTTTGGGGCCAGAATTAGTTACCATCAAACCTGTAGAAGAAGAAAGCAGCCTAGAACAAGATGGAAAGGGACTTGGAAGGGTAGCATATTGTGAAGTAGGCCTCGGTATATTTTCTTGGATGTTAGGTTAGTTGGAAGTTGTGTGAATGTGGAGCTCCTCTGAAAATTATTCTTCTAAATGTTTCAATTATGGAGTAAGTTGTTTTGTCAAGATCTTGAGAAATCTAACCTAGCTTGGAAGATTTAAAGAATGTGGAGATCAGGACATTGCAATTGATCACATTGTTGCCTTATCGAAGAAACGTTCTTTGAGTGTTGGCAAATCTGCGAATCTTCTTGCTAGAGGTTTTTCCAAAACAACATATATGTGAGATTGTGAAACCTGGATACTTATGATCAGGGGATGGATTTGCTAGGGTTACTCTGTGTGTCTAAGATCTAAGTTTTGGAATGCAGGTTGTTGAAGAAAGCTTGGTAACTGTCGCAAAAGCTGTTGAAGAACAACTAGATGATGAGATAGCTAAGCTGGATATGTTGGATGATGATGACCTGGAGAGGTTGCGGGAGCGACGACTGCTGCAGATGAAGAAGCAAGCTTCACAGCGACAGCAATGGCTGGCTCAGGGTCATGGTGAATACCAGGAGATTTTCTCTGAGAAAGAGTTCTTTGCTGTTGCAAAGACAAGTGACCGTGTCATCTGTCACTTCTACCGTGAGAATTGGCCTTGCAAGGTTTGTAATCTCTTCACAAGCCCTGCAGATCTTGTCTGTCCATCTGACTGGTGGGTGTTTGAAAGGACATTGATCAAGCTCCTGAGATGCTTGCTGTAAATATGACTACAGCTATGTCTCTTGAGTGCTTTAGTTGCATGTTGCAGGAAGTCAGAAAGAAATGCCATCCTGTAATGCCCTTGCAGAAATTTATGCCACTACTTCTTTGTTACTGCAATATACATCCTGAATGTGCAAAACCTCTTTCTTACAATTTTTTATGTCTTATGTACCTAGACAATTAAGAAAATTGTTGGCATTGCAGCCCACAGCTTTGTAAGGATGTCCAGAAGGACTATGTGAGAACTGGACAGAGAGAGAGGAGAGAGAGAGGAAGAGAGAGCGGGACCTTGTAATATATGTGTCCAAAGTGCTTACTGTTACATATCATGTAGAAATGCTAAGTTGTTCGAGTGGTCCTTTATGCTAATAAAATAGTTTCAATCTTCAGATTTCTTCTCTCTTTCGAAAAAGTAACTATAAACTTTGCTCTTATGTGCTGTGGTGGCAATCGCAATCAGGCTGATGCTGCACTCTTCCTGCAGGTGGTGGACAAGCACTTGAACATCTTGACAAAGCAGCACCTGGAGACAAAATTTGTGAAGATGAATGCTGAGAAGACCCCATTCCTGACAGAGAAGTTGAAGATATTCATGCTGCCGACACTTGCACTTGTCAAGAAAGGCAAAGTTGTAGACTATGTAGTAAGTGCTCTTCACCAGAAAGTGGTTTAGGACATAAAAACCAAAGTATGATATAGTGTGTATAGCTAAGGCTGATTATATTAATTGATATAGTGCATTGAAAACATAATTGTGATTTAAAAACTGAATCCAAAAGTCAAACTGCAGTTGTGGAGGAGGAAAAGGTCGAGTAGCCCACACTAGGCAGCATGCTGATGAATCATTTTCAATAAGTATCCCATGCTGTTTGTTTTCTTGTCAGGTGGGATTTGATGAGCTAGGAGGTAAAGATGACTTCAGCACTGAGGAGCTGGAGGATCGACTGGCTAAAGCTGGGGTAATTGAAAGTGCTGATGGCAAACCAGGCCGAGCTTATGCACCAACCGCACATTCAAAGCGGAACGTTCGGCAAGGTAGCAGTTCTTACCAGGACAACGATTCAGAAGGGGATTAGTTTATTTCAGAACAAGATAAAAATCACCAGGCACCCAAAGATGTTGGTACTTGCTCCTGTATAAGTACTATGGCATTTACTTCCACAATTTTAGTAATGTCTGAGACCGTGTCCTGTGATCCCAAAGCTGGAACACCAATCAATAGTACGTTTTTAGTTGGTTATGTATGTCATACAATCTCAGGGTCATAAATCGATGTTTTCAATTTGGTTCTTGATGTGTTTCCAGAATTGCAAGTTTTGCATGTACAATCCATCATTGAGATCAGACAGGAGTAAGCATTTTCTTCTAAACAATATGGAATCTATTCTTCCTGTGCAGTTCTTATGAGTACTCATCTCCATTCTTTTGTAATCCTGTTCCATAGCACTAAACTGAAACAATCACTGGGTATTTGAGTGCATGGCTAGAACTAGAGCTGCTCTAGACATTCTCAGATAGCTCTGAATGTAATTAATGGTATTGGTGTCTTTGTTACTTTTATTTGTAATATTATCTATAAATTTTGAATTTAATTATATTCAAACCACAGTTATATGTCAAAGTTGACAATTTGTCTAACACACACAACATTATGCTGGTAGATTTCTTTTAGAGACTTTTATGTCAATATCTGGTAAATGAAAAACTAAATACTAGCCCAACATTGATTCATACGGCTGTAAACTTGATGGTTGGGCTTTTGATGAGTTCAACAATCAAGTCATAATCCTTTTCCTTTTGATCAATGAAAGCATCAATTGTGTTTCCATTGATGTTTCAAAAAGTTCCTTATGTCTTTGTATATTTGTTGAAAGCAATTGTTTCAATTTGTAATTCTTAATTCCCCTACTCGTATTCATAAACTTATTACCTACATGTCAAAGTGATTTTCTTTTGAGAAGTCCCCAAATTGTTCCCCTCAATGGCCTCAAAGCAAACTGTGCATGATTGTAAGCCCCATGTTAACCAAGCATGTTGCCACTCATAAACGTCCCAAAGCAACATCCCCAGTGTTGGGGCTCAACTCTGCTACAGCCTCATGCTAAGCTCCTTGTTTTTGACCCTGAAAATCAAGGTGAACAGAACAAAAAAAAAAACCAAAGCTTATCAGGCTGCCCACTTTACAAAAAAATTGCCTAACACTGTTCGTCCTGCCCCCAAAACCTGTACATTGGATTCTTTAACCAGGATATGGGGTCAAAGTCTTTTGCAATTGTTTTAATGGTAAGCATTAAAATGACTGCCTATAAGATTGATGGGAGCAAACACTAAGTTGGTGCTCAAATATAAAATCATTCACATGGAAATGGACACAGATGATAAATCAAAGGAGTGCACTCTAGAAGAAGGAAATAATTGATGGAATCATTAAGGACCCATTTCTGTAGAAGATAATATCAAGGGTGGTTTCTGACACATAATTGTTGCCTGTTGTGCTTTCTATGTAAGACATGAAGCGATTGGAAAGTTTCACGAAAGACCTGAGTTAGTTTTGCATAAGAGCATCTCCAATGGTGCTTAGTATGTAACTTTGGATAGTAAAATTAAATGTCTAAGTTTAGCTGTTTTTTTTTTTGGCAACCCCGCCACTCTTAATACCATTGACCTGAATAGAGAAAAACAGAGTGTCACACGGTTTATGCTGGGGAAATCCTCTTTCCACAGGACTTTCACCCGGAATCCTCTGCTGGTTCCACTTCTGGTTCTGCCAGTTCCACTTGTGGTGTGAATCTACAGTTGGAAACACTGCACCGGTGTGAATCAACTTTGGGGAACACTCGGTACACTCTTGAACCATCCAGCAAGAACCTTAGTACCACCTTAGTACCACCTGACAGAATGGTGTATCATGCTACCTGGATTGATGCATGCTCAAGTTGGAACTATAATAAGTGAATAACATACTTGAGCAGTGATCAATTGTTGGTTCCTCGAGGGGTGATTTGAAAATCTTTATTGGCTTTGCCTACCAAGACAACAATATTGTGTTTAGATTCATTATACAATATAGTAGCTTAATGGATTTTGCACCCTAGGTAATAGGTCTACTTTTATATGAGAATTTTTGAAAGATGATATCTTGGCTTGTGTTGAAACTTGAGATTAGTCATAGAGTTATAATATCTTGAAGGATTTTGGTTTTATTTTCAAGAGAATATTTTGAAGATTATATATTTTTGCACGGTGAAATATTTGAGTTTCCATAATTCTTCTTTTGCCTTAAGATGCTTCTTGATGTAAATGGCAAGGCCACCACAGTGTTCAATTTGTAGGTGGTTTAGAGGATAAGTTACTCTGCTTTCCAATGGATGGTGCAGTGGTGGTTGCTTGGTCACATAACCCAATGATAGGTTCCCCTGTCAATTTTCGTCCTTTCCTCTCCATTCCGTCCACGACTATATTCTACATAGAAACATATTAAAAAAGTACACACACATAGCTTGCTTACTCCATCTACGATGGAGTAAACATCTTCACTTCCCAATAAGCCGTACAAATTGCTCCCCGTATGGTGGGGACTTTCTCATAGATATAATATCCACATTGACAAACATACGGTAGTACCTTCAAACACCTTTTTATATACACACACACACATATAATGTCATAATTTTCAAAAAAAAAAAATTCTCAAAGAAAAGTTTTGTGAAGAAAAATACGGGATCTTTTGAAATATTCAAAAATATTTTTTTATTTTGACAAGGAATTTTCAAATAATTCAACAAACATGTCTTGAAGGTGCCACTCTAAAGTATCATTTCTGTTCTCCCTAAAAGTTCCAAAGTATGAAGACCAAATTTTCCTCAAAATTTACATAATCCTCACTCCTCAAAGATCTAGTAAAATCTTTGCAAGTAATTTAAAGGTAGAAAGCATAAAAACAACCCACACAGAATGGGCTCCTCGTTTTTCTCTAGAATCTTAACTATGTTCAACTCACACTCCATTGGGTTTTGGGCTAAAAAATATGGTTCTTCTTTGTCTCTCCCACCACCTTGGGTGAACTATAGCACCCATATTGGAACCATGGTAAAAATTCCCAAAATCTGTCTAAATTATTACTAAATATTACAAGTATCCTTTTCTTAAACTAAATCAGTTCAAATCTAACATTTTTGGGGCTTAATATGGCCTCTAAGAGGCTTCACTAAAAAAAAATGAAGGTACTTTGGGGGGGGGGGGGGGGGGTGAGGGTTAAAAAACCTCCCCCCCCCCCCCCCAAGAGGGAGAAAAAGGGGGGGAAACAAAAAAGAATCGAGGAGAAGAAAAATAAAAAAAAAGTCTTTTT
>Ga0116227_10004647_pt1 | contig 29659 bp, 29 predicted proteins | sample S1TSphgellanicum_FD_89693 | JGI IMG/M metagenome (GOLD analysis project Ga0116227, IMG submission 89693) | Host-associated microbial communities from peat moss isolated from Minnesota, USA - S1T2_Fb - Sphagnum magellanicum MG | ecosystem: Host-associated > Plants > Peat moss > Unclassified... | reverse complement strand
GTGTTCTCAATTACATAACCAAGTGTAGGAGAAATGGATTGAGCCCAGGTGATCAATCGTATCATGTCCGTGAAAAGACCAGATCTTGTGTCACTCAAGCCTTTTCCAAATCTAGCTGTTAAAAATCCTTGACATTCCCAACTTGAAATGATGAGGTCGACGAAGCCAAGTAATTCCATATGTTTCTTCTAAATTAATTGTATGTTAGAGGGCAAAAATGTGAAACTAACCTTCCATGCGGTGGTTGCAAAGTGTTGTGGAAATCTGGTTGTGAACTCCTTCATTTTCGATACCACCACTTGCCTTATAGTAGGATCAATGTCTAAGTAGAAATACCTCCGAACCACCATCCTTGATTATAATAGGGCTTCGAGACCTATACCAATACCACCAAAGAGCTCTAATAATGTAATCCCCTCCTTAGGTGGTGTCCAGGCAATTAGCTAACGAAGTACTAGCTTAATCAGTTCGCCATGGCTTTCCATGTTCTCAAAACTAGACAGAGCTTTGAACAAAGGCTCGTGGGTTGCTTTGAACCTTTGTAAAACCTCTGGTCCATGTTGAATGTCAGTGGGAATCACCTTCAAGCTTTCAATAGCTTGGGCGTAAGCTATTTCCTCTCCATCTCCCTCTATCCACTCGTGGTTAGCTTGTTGGATGTAAGAAATAATGTGTGTTTCCTTGAGCATACAATGGTGAACCATAGGACTATGGTTTCCATGTAAATCAAGGGGTATGTATCCCAAGTGGTGGCCATCAGTCTCCCAATCCACTGGGTAATACGCATGTTCAAACTAGTTGTCAATAATGAAACCTGGTGGAAACAGGACCTCTTGCCTAATGAACACATCATAACTGGTGGCATTGGTGACTAAACATTTGACCTATAAGCAAAACTCCTGATCTATACCTTCATTGAAGTTAAGTGTAATCAAATCCAAGCTTTCCCCAAGTACCTCTTCTACGTTCCCATTAGTAGTGCGAATCTGCCACATAGATTTCCGTAGTTTAGAATCAAGCATGCCCATCTTCTTGGCAAATTGAACTCCAAGAATCACTGGTTGGGCACTTGTATCAAGATGTACCACTCTGGGTGTATGTCCTCCCACTTGGATTGATGACCCAGTATTGTCAACAATGGCAACTTCGGTGGTGATGGAAGTTCTTTTACTAGGCACCACCTTCGGAAATGAATGAGAAACTTTGTGGAGAAAATGGCTATCCACAACACCTTTGCTGAGTAACAAATCCACAAATGAAGTATTCTTAACTCCCTTCTGATATGTGAATGTAGAATCAGAGGTAGGAGAACCCACTAATTTAACCATGCTAGAATTAGTGACCAAATTACAAACGCCATCTACAACATGTGAGCCAATCAAATGTCTCTCCAAGGTGTTGGATGGGACCTCTGTAACATGTGGATCAAAGATTGGTAGAGGACCTGATGTAGTGTTCAAGGTATCCTCTAGTGTTGTAATTATGTCCTTGGTGCTTAGCTTCAAATCTTGATAACTAAACAATGGTGTACTCATAAGCTTTTACACCACTTCACTCATTTGAAGTTGGCATTCCATAAGCTAAGTAGTGGAAAATTGTGTGTTTTCCTAATGTATATGTATTCTTGGGACACGAAAATTTGATGCCCTAATAGCTTATGGTGTAGTAGTCTCCTCCCCCCTCGCCAAAAAGGTGCGTTCTTCTTTCGTGTTAAAAGGATGAAAAGATTGTGGCATGATTACTCGAGCTCCTCTAGCCTTGGTAATAGGACTTGAACCAGATGCGAGTCCATCAATTTGAATTACTTGCCTAGTGGCAGAAACTCTAGCTGCCACACTAGCCTCTTGTGTCGCGACATAGGAAGGGCAAAAAGAAGTGGCAAATTCTAGTGTGATACTACAATTGTGTGCATTGGAAAAAACATACTCCCCAACCATGGCATCTTGTGGGAGGCCATAGAACGACCTAAAAGGTCCTCCCGTGATCCTGAACCTTGTACATGTTGGGCATGACTAGCTGGTTGGGAGGACTTGCCTTTTAGATTAGCAAGTTGGGCCCTCAATGATTCAAGTTCATTTTGTAGAATCTGAACTTGAATTGCATGGGCTTGAAGCACCTCCCTCTTGTCAGCATTGTGTTCCTTCTTCTTAGCATTCTTACTGGAATTACCCTTGGTGGGCAAAGCCTGAGTGGAAGGCTAAGGTGCCTTGGCTTTCGGTTAAAGGACAGTGGAAGATGCTAAGAAATTTTGCCGTGGTAATCCAAGTTGCTTCTGTTTCAAGAACTTGGCAAAACAGATAGCTTCTTGATGTCCTTCTTTCCCACAATAATCATAAAAAAGATCCTTGGAAGGAATGTTACACTCACTAGCTTTGTGGGCAGGATTGCCACAATAGTTGCAAGAAGGTAGGATGGGTGTAGCCAAGTGCACTATTTTAGCCCTTGAAGAAGAATGTGATGATCTGGTTGGCGCGACTAGTGTAGGCTGAGGTTTTGAACGTGATGGAGGCCTCATAGTATTGGCCTCATAGTGTGCATGAACCAATTCCAGCTTTTCATAAATGTTATATACATCCAGCAAAGTGTACGAATCTCTAAATTCTGCAAAAACCCATTGCAAAACTTGCGCATGGAGTGATGGAGTACCTTCCAACGAACGAAGATACCAGTGGGCAGCATTCAGGTCTGTGATGCTCTGGGTATCCTTTTTGAGTTTGAGAAGCCTATTGTAGAGCATCTTCAGGGTTTCATCCTTTTGTTGAAAAAAGGTGGCGAGCTGCAAAAATTTTTCAAAACTCTTAACTAGATTTTCCAACTCAAGAACTCGAAAAAATTCCTTCATTGGATGAGCAAAAGCTAGCGCATCGGTGGTGGGAGGAATGTTTGTGGTAGCAACAATGAGTTGTTGAGGAAAAAGGTTTACTTTTATTGAGGTAGGTACTGGGCCTGGATTATTGGGCATAGTCCCATGATGTGCAATTACAGCTTACAATGCAGTTTGAAAGGCAGTGGCGATGGCTGTGGCGTAAGTTGGATTGGGAATCTGGGTGACACCCAAAATCCTTGTAGAATGTTGTTCGTAAACATCCAATGCCTCATAGTGCACATAACGGGCCAATTGTTTGAATGCAAACGCCTTGGTGTAATTAACGCCATACTTGAACTCTAATTCACAAACCACAATTGAGAAAGTTGCTTTGAACTCCCTCAAAGAAATGGTACTTGGCCTTCCGTTAAACTTTTCAATGCTCCTAGAGGAACTGCTGACCTCCATGGTGTATATGGGTGTAGAGGTTACGACTTGGAGCAAAATATATGGTGATGGTGTGAAAGCAGGTGTAACAGCAGGTGTACCCCACTAATTAACCCCTCCAAATGGATTTTGATGTACCGTTGATGTAGTGTAACCTGAACCTGAATTTTTGGTAGGAGTTGTATTAGATGATGGTGGTGTTGTAGATGTTTGATGGTATTGTCGTGAAGATCGTGAGCTTAAAGAAGTTGGCTCAAAGGATTGTGTGTTACTTCGTAACTAATACCTAGGCTTCAACTAAGCAATAGTGCTCTCATCATCCGAGGACATGGTGTTGTTCCATGCCCCAAAATTTTGCGATAATACACAACACTAGTTATAAAATTCTAACATAATGTACAATTTGAAGAATACAGTGCGTCGTTGCGAATGACTCGTGACGAACAGATGTCGCACGGAGGTCAAACGAATGTCCAACAAAGGTCGGACGAAGGTCAAACAAAAGTCAAACAAACGTCGAATGGAAAAGCAGGATAGTAGAACAATAGGACGCAAGATGGTAGAACGCAGGACCACAGGATGGCAGTTGCAGGACGATAGGACGTAGGGTGACAATCGGACAAAATTCCAATAATCGTCAGACGAAGGTTTATGGACAATAGTTCATGGGCAACAACGGACGTCGTCTAATGTTGCATAAAAGCCGACAAACGTTGGACGTCAAAAGTCAGATGTCGAGCGGACATCCCAATGTGACAACGATGGCAACGTTATAGCTCGCTACCCTGTGTTGCAGCGATGGCTGCACTACAACACTATTATGGTAGTGCTGTAGCGCACGACGCGGCAACATTATAGCGATGGCGGTGTTACAGCGCGCAACATGGCAACGTTGTAGCGATGGCGGTGTTGCAGCGCGTAACATGGCAACGCTATAGCGATGGCGGTGTTGCAACGCACAACATGGCAACGTTGTAACGATGGCAGTGTTACAACGTGCGATGCAACAACATTGCAATGATGGCATCATGCTATAGCGTGCGACGCGATAACGCTGCAACAATGGTGGTGTTACAGCGCGCGACATGGCAATGTTGTAACGATGGTGATGCTGCAACGTGTGACACGACAACGCTACAATGATGGTGGTGTTGTAGTTCACATCATGGGAGCTTTGCAACTCGCATTGTAGCAACGTTACAATTTTTTTTGTTTTTTTTTTACTCGACAGCTTCAAGACCTTCCTTGAAGACTGCCTCCTCTATTTCTGCGTGAGAGAGAGAAAGAGAAAGAGAGTGAGAAAGAGAAAAAAAAAGGGTGAAGAGGTTTGAAACCTACTTTGTTGGTTAGTAGATACATAACAATGCAAGATCCCTCCAACAACACCAGTAACAACACTAGTAGCAACAACTCAAGAACTCCAAAAGCACAAGAAACATGTTGTTTTCAACATGAAGCAATAAAGAGTAATTTTTTTTTAGAATTGAATTGCAAAGAAAGAAAAACATGTAATGTACATAGACGGTGGCCATGTAATGGCCGCCGTGAGCATCTAGAAATCCTATCTAATTATGGAGGAAACTTTGTTGATAAAGGAATTCTAGAAAAACTAAAAAGAGAAAGGAAGGGCTTAACCTTTTATACAGTCGCCAACAAATTGAAACCCTAAGTACCTAATAATGTACAGTCACCTAAGACCGTACATTAACCTTAAAAGTGCACATGGGCATGCCCGTAACTAACCATCATGTATGAAGTCATGTACGAGCATGACATGATTGAAGAGGGTGCATCATGATCGCATGGGTTACAATTTTGTTTATAATCATGCAATTGAATCACATATTTCAATTTCAAATATGTTCAATTTTTGCAATTCAAGTTTATGAAGCATTTGGGGAAAGGAAGGTATTGTTTTCATTTGTGTCTGTCCATTAAAAGAAAAACTATACTTTATAAATGACACTATTAACTTACAAAAATTTGTTGAAAACAACAAGTTTCCCTCTAGTGATCAAAGATGAAAATAAAATGCCATATGTGAAATGGGTTGCCCTTGGAAGGCTACTACTATAAAGAAAGTTAAAATTTGTACCGATATTTGATAATCTACACATAAATGGTAATCAACATATGTAATCATAAAAAATACTCAAAATTCAATAAAAATCAAAGTTGATCTTGGTTGAAGTTGGGACAAACATGACATTTGTGTCATGATTATCACCAATGTTGGGTAGGTATTTACTTTTGAACAAACCAACTCATATTAGTATCAAACTCTTTTCAAGATTTTCATACCAACCTAGTATTGGTATCGATTCGCTAAAACAAAAATCATACTATCTTACTACTAGTATTATTTTTAAATAAAAATTCCATTTTAAATAGGTATTAGTAATGAATCGTTTTTAATTTTCATATTAGGCAACTATTAGTACAATGCAATTATTGCATTTCAATTCTTTCATATCAGGACAAATATTGGTCTATATATCAAGGTTCCATCGATATACCCACCCAACATTAATTATAACCAAGAGGTTCATTGTAAAATCTTTGAAATGGTACACCCTTCAAGCACCAATTGACACTCCACCCCCATTGCAAACTTAGCGCCCTATTCAATGGCAATTATATTGTAAAAAATAAGTATACATTTTTTAATAATATGATGGTAATAATTTGGTGAGGATTTCATGTTCATTGGATGGTAGGATTGTTTTATAATGAATGAATAACAATTTTTTCTCTTGTGACATGCTTCTTCTTTTCATAGAATATTGTGGCTCCTTGTGTCTTATATTGTTAGATTTCCTATTTGCTTTTTTATTCAAACCTAGATTCCTCATTAACATATTGGACTTGATGTCTCTCGAGTTTTCCAAATTTATCTTATGCAAGATATTTATTTAACGACATGTATATATGAAGATCAATTAAATACTTTCTTTCTAGCTTAATATTACATGAATTGAACATTCCATTTCAATGCTAGCAAATTCATGTTCAAGAAATTAACTCAAATCTCACATCTTAATTTGTTCAACAATAATTCATGTCCATGTAAATATTTTATGCTATGTTTTGGCATGTTACAATTAATAACTATACCATATTACACTAAGTCTAACAATTGGTACCGTATCATGCTAGGGTCAATTTGCACATTAACAAAACAAATAATTATTTTTATAAAAAAATGAATTCATTTAAAAAACTTGAAATTATTAAATTTTCCTTGATCTACTATGATATTTTCATATGAGTAATGAAATTATTTAGAGTGTGCCCTATCAAAATTATTTTATTCTGATTTTTTTATTTTAAAAAATCTGGAACTGAAAAATATCTGCCCCTTCTTTACTTCTGAAACCAGGCGGTTATTTACAGAGTCAAAGAACCGTCCCACACGGGTACCTGTGCATTGATACCCTGATGTAAAATAGGTAGTATCATGTAAGTTGCTGTCTTGGCACGAAAGAGGATGGTAAGCATCCTGAGGATGAAAGTAAGGAATTTGGGGGATGGGAATCATCCATCCAAGAGAGTAACTGCTCCTTGTTCTGACCCCTGGACACATCAGCCAAAGACCCCAAAAAATCACAATCCCCTGAAGCATCTTGAGGATGAAAGTAAGGAATTTGGGATGGGAATCATTCATCCAAGAGAGTAACTGCTCCTTGTCCTGACCCTGGGACACAGCACCCAAAGACCCAAAAAAACAGTCCCCTGAAGCCTCTTCATAGAGAAGAAGAGGGATTTCAGAGTGGGTGTGTTTTCTTGTGTTGGCTGCTGGGGGAGGGGTAGAAGCAGAAGAGACAGCAAAAGTTGGGGAGCCATGGCGGAAGTGCAGCAAATTGTTGCATTGTTAAATGTATCGCCTTTTGACTACTCCATCTCCTGCACAGAGTTCTGGTTTGTTAGATCTCTCATCATCTCTCACAAAACCCAAAACAACCTTCCATTTTCTTTGGTATAGTTGCATGCTGCTCCAATTAGGTTAAAATCTAATGCAATATTAGGAATTCAATAGTGTTGAAGCTCATTGCTGTGTGGTGAAGAATTGGTTTTTGGTGTGATGGGTTTGCTGCCTGGTGTAGCCAGAAGAGTCCACAACAGCTCAGGCAAGTGCTCCTCAATGTGCTTTCAACAATTCAGCCTGCAGTGCAGGTGGTTATTCCTCACCATGTCTTCTGCAAAGTGCTGATCAAAAGAGGTTTTGGATGTCAAGCCATTAAAAATAGTTGTAGAAAAGACAGAATTGCAGTATTTGGTTTTCTTGCCTTTTTCACAATAGAATGTGTGGTCTCTGGAGAACTGACTGTTGGGATTGAGGAGGTGGTGCAAATGATTTCTGTATTGATTGTCACACATGATGTTTTGAGGTGCAGAAAAGGGATATTGATGCAGATGAAGCAATAACAAACTGGATGATAGAGCTTCTTCGAGTGCTAAATTACCGGCCTCTTGTCGATGGGTTTCTTTACATATCCTTCCTGATCATGCACAGTCACCACTTTGCTTAGTAACCAGGATCTGCACAAAGTCATGGACATGATGTCATTGATAATGAGAAGCAAAAAAAAGTGGGATGTTTATGTGCAACAATTGGATTCTATAGGCTGTCATTCAGACAAGGCATTGCATCGGGGAGTTGTGATATCATATACCCCCTTCTCACATGGTTACTTCTTGAGGTATGATTTCTCGAACCCAGAATTCATGTGCGCAAAAAAGCATCAAAATCCTACCCAAAATCAGATCAAAATCTTTGCTTTTTTCAATCATTGGTTTTTCAAGGCTGTGAAATCTGAAACTGCTTTAAATCTTAACAAACATTGGAGAATTGACAGATGGAGATGCTCAAAAAACGTGCATACTTGGCACGCTTTTTGGTGGATGTTGAGATCCCCGCAGAGTTGTTGCTAGAAGAAGATATGAACATGTTGCATGCACAATATGATCTCTTGAGAGACCGCTTCAAAACCACTCACAAGAAATTGGTAAGTTGGCGCCAATCAGAGCAAGAGCCAGCCTTGGTAAAGATGCGAGTGGAGGAGCTGGTCATGGAGCGCGAGCATCTGAATTCCACTATTGCCAAGCTCAGGACCAAACTTGTGGTACACACTTTCTGAAGTCAGCCAATGTGAAGTATTGTAATTTTTCGTTCCCCTTTTTGTCTTCTTGGGTGCAATTGTTTCTAGTCTAATGTCATTCTTGTTCACCATGCTGCTTCTATTGTGAGATGGTGATCAGTTCCAATCCTGGATACATTGGATATGTCATGAACTCATTATGTACATTTCAAGCAAAGATTTGATCACTTGAAAAAAAGGTGGGTTTTAATGTTTCAACTTTCCATGGTCTTTTCTAGGGTGTGCCAAAAGTGGAAGAAATGGTAGAAGTGGTTGGACTACTAAGAGGGCAGACAGCAGAGGCAGCATCACTAACTAAGGCAATACAAGAGCAGAAGAAAGCTCTTGCAATTCACTCAGGTCTTGATGATCATGCTCAAACTGTGATCACCAAGAAATTTACTATAAAACACACAAACAACAATCTTGCCAAAAAAGGTGTAGCACCAGTGGTAATGGTGGTGTCTGTGTTTTTCAAAGACAAGGATGAAGATGAAAATGATGATCATGATGATGGTGATATGATTTTTGGACTTCAACTTATGTCCCTTGAAGGATTTGGGTAATTGAGCTGTTGTTGCAGCAAAGCAAGAAACAATGGTATCAAAACTTCATCAAGCCCAAATGTTAGCAAATAGTGGTCCCATTCATGTGGTTTTCCAAAAGATAGCTCAAGCTTGCACTCTTCTCCGCTACTTAGTCAAAGATAAGCTCCCAAAGGTACTACTAGCCACCAACAATTTTAAAGGATCCTTCTTTGATGGAAATGTGGATTGTCTATAATTCATTCTCCTGAAACAGACAGACAACTGAGAGAATGGCATGACAATGAGGCATGTTGGTGCAGGAGGTGGAAATAAAGAGTGTCCGATTGCAAGCCCTACAAGATGTTCTTGTCCACTCTTCTGATTCTGATGACAAACTCAAGAGTACACAGGTCCGTTTTTCAGGTCCATTTTTCCAGTCTTCCAGTTTATTTGATTTTTTCCGAGTGATTGATGTTCAGAGGGACAGCTCAATAATGACAGTGCAACTGATGCAGATCATGACCTGTACATAATTTTGGCGTCAGGACTCATAACATCAATCACAACATGAATGTGAGTGCGATTGTTGTGTAGCTCAGGTTTCGGATTAGTTGAGAGAGTCCTTGTGCATTTTGATGGGGGAATTGTGTACAGATGAAGCTGTTAGGTGTGATGGAGGAAGTGAAGAAACTCAATTGGAAACATGGCAAAGATCAAACTTTTAATGGTCATCAAGGAGGTGGTGGTGGTGGCTATGGTGTTGGAAACATTGTTGTTGGCAATGAGGTGCAAAGGCAGCAAGCACAAATGGGTGCCATTGTGGCAAATAAAATCCAAGCAGCTTATGACAAACTTGCAACTTTAATGAAATTGAGAGACAAACTGGTGGCGGAGCTTGATCAGAAAAATCAAGCCATCAATGAGGTTGTTGTTCTTGGTCCCATTTGATTCTCATGGCTTTCCAACTCTGATTGGAAAATGCAATCTATGCAAACCTGATGTAAAGAAAAATTGTGCCATTGAAATTTGAATCTCAAAAACATGCATTTGATTGACCAATACGTAGCAGCATTTGCAACATTCAGGAAAGTCTAGGAAAGACTCTACAGGAAAGCTTCAATGTAAATGCGGATGGACATCATGGTTTTGAAGGAAGTTTGTAGAGGAAGTTGTTGTGCAGGTAAAAAGTTCAGTGCGAACAGGAGAGGATTTCAAACAGTATGTGGAACTGTTACGGAGAAAAAGCAGCACTTACAAGGCACGAAAACAAGAGATGGATAATATGACAGACAAATACACAAAACTTCTGCACACTCAACAACTGCTTGAGGAACAAATCATTGACTTAAAACCTCAATGCGTTGCACATTCTACCAACAGCAATCTTCATTCAGGTCACATTTCTCATATGAAAAAACTGCTCCAAATGTGAATGGTTCTTGGGAGCTTAAATTTCTCAAAGTGAAGAAGACTGGATGTACCTATGACCTTTACCCAAGAAGATGGGATTTAGTTCACAATTGCTTGACATTGGAGGAATTGCAACCGACATGGATAAATGCAGTTCTTCACAAAACAGGAAAATTGAGTTGAAGGTGCACTTGACAAATTTGGTGGATGTAGGTGATGATGAAATGTTGCCAAAGTTGAAGGTGAGACAACAGCTTGCAGAGCTTGATGTCAGCCTTAAGGAACAAGGGGCAAAATTGGGTCCCCAAATCAAAGAGCTGAAGGCACTTCGGACCCATCTACAAGACATAGAATTGGAGCATTTAGAGAAAAACAAACACTTCAATGACATCAGTGGAGTGTACAAGCGGTTAGCTTTTCTTGCATGACACTCACTCCCACTTTTCTTGCATGAACTCCAAGGTCCACTTCAATAGGAGGAAGGAAGGATGGACCAACAATACTTCAATAATATAGTTTTTTTTTCCCCTCTTTTCTCAGTAGCTGATCACCTGATTGACATACTTATAATGAGAACTCTTTCATGTAGGAAGGAAGTGAAACTGGAGACAGATGTGATGGTCTGTCATAGAGAGCTTGAAGCCGATAGTAAATGTTTGCAGGAAACTTGTTCTACAATACAACAACTTGAAACTGCACTAGAGCAATGTAAGGAGTTCATCAACCTCTTCCCAAAACCTCTTAAAAAACTCCAGGGGCAATGTGTAATTTTTTCTTTTGCTGCAAAGCAAGCAGCTGGGCACCACCCTTGAAGACTGACTGACTGACTATTGGAAGTTCTGATCTGTCTTCTTCTATAGTAGAGTAATAATTTCTTCGCTGCTTGACTGGGAAGCAACTAAATCGGTCAGACCAAAGGTGAAGAAGATTGTTGTACACCTAATTCCAAAACATAACACTTTACCCATTGATTCAAACAAATTTGCAACTTGGGGATTGGGACTTGTTTACCAGTATCGAATGAGAAAGGAGGAGAACTGAGTGCAATGCTCAATATCAAAATCCAACAACAAGAGGAGCTTGCAGCTAGTTTGCAATTGAAACTACACAAGCTCAAGGTCATACTAAATTCTCTATAAGACTTTCTGGCATTTCTGTTGTACACTAACTTATTGACCTCATCAATCATCTGGGGAAACCTTGGAAACAAAAAGAATAATTTAGTGTCATAGTGCAAATCGGAGGTTCTCTTAAGAACAAAGGACCTGCCAAACACTGGTTTTTGAGAGGTTTGGGTTTTTGGGTGCGGGGTAGGAGACCGAGCATGGGAATAGAATACAGATGACTATGATGGAGGATTTGCTGACATTGTTGTCTGCCAAGCTCACCATGTATTCTTCAAGCTCTAGGCCTGCCATCTACTCCACCAACAACTCTGCTCTTGAGATTGTAAGCATTTCTCAAATTCATTTCCAGCAAACCCGAGGTGTCACATTTTTAAAACCTTAAAAGCTCTAATTTTGTAGTTACGTATCACTAATCCTTTTGGTTGTGACCCATGAAAATTTTGTCTCTTCAAACTATGTATGATGATGATGATGATGATGATGATTTGCAGGCTCCTCTGCTTCATATTGCATGACCTTCGAGCATCTCTGCACATGGGCAGAAGTAAATGTTGTGGCCAATGCAGACAACTTTGGGATGAAGGAAGTAGGTACCAGGGTTGGGCAGGAACCCCAGTTTGGAGTGTCAAACCCATGGTTCAGGTTCTTATACTATGGACCTGAACCCGCATCCCATTGGTGGGATTGCCACAAGATCTGGACCGTGGAACTAGTCTTTTGCTAGAACTGGAACTGGATCCAAAACCTTCAACAATTAGTTGAACTTACACTAGGGGAAAGAACAATAAAATAAAATAAAATAAATAATAATAATAATAATAAAATCCAAAAAATTCCCTTTTTTTTTTGTTGAATAAAAAATCACTAGTGGGTACCTTCTAAAATTTGCATATCAACCAAGTATTGGTGCCTATTGACATTTTGTGAAGCTTCTTCGTATGAGTCTAGTACATATGTCATCCAAAAAAATGCATTTATTTTCCTTTTTGACCTAGTTTTATGGACGAATTGCCTATAATGAAAAATGCACATTTGCCTAGGTATGCAATGTATATATATAAAAAAGAAAATTCCATTAATATTTTGGAACTTGATTCTCCAAATAGGGGATGAAAATTGGGATTTTGGTATTAGGTCTTTAGTTCATTGTCCTTAGTTGGTATTATTTTGTACCATGCATGAGAGATTTAAAAATTTGCAAATCCAAAAGAATTATTGTGGATGCAATCCTAGTGCAAAAACCTTAGGCTTGTAGGAAGAAAAATATCACATTGGCATATTTGCTACTTATATTGCACTAAGTCAGTCATAGAAAGACCAATACTAGTCTCCATTTTATGACTTCTGGAATTTATATTGTACTATATATCATCAAAGAAAACCGATAAATTAATGACTTCCTATGTTTCCAAACTCTCTTGCTTTTGGTGATGTCTTAAGTCTTAACCAATGTGTTTTATCTTTGTGAAAAATTTTGTCAAATTTTGACCCAAAAAAATGGGAAAATTTAGGACAATTTTCTTTTTCCTAGTGTGAATTTTGACTAATTTTTCTATTTTCTGGAGGGAAAATAATTTTTTTTAATGATCACAAAATTGAGAAAAAATGAACTCTAGTCTCAACTTTCCACAAGGTTATATTCCAACAATGGAACTCTCTTCAACTATGTCTCCTTGCAAACCAATGATGTAGAATGACTCCAAAAAAACATTAGTGACACACAAAACACATTAAAAAACACTTTCCTTGAAGGCAAAGCATAAATGGACAAATAGGAGTCCTAGGGTTTTTTTTTTTTTTTTTTTTCCCAATTTTGTGGTTTTGAGGAATTTTTCTTCATTTATTTTTTCCTCCAATTAGGTTAAGAAATGTTTTGTGCATTAAAAATTATATACCTTTTGAAAAATTGAAATTCCTATGCAGTTCAGTTCTACCTATTCACACACATCTTGAAGGTGAAGATTATGGGTTAAGGTAACCCGAGGCAAGAGGTTGTCAGTTATGGGAAATAACTGAGGTACATGAGCATGTAAGGTACTTCCGATAACAAATGACCTCAAGCTGGATATAACCAGATCTAACCTACAATTCCGAGGTTCAAGAGTGACATTGTAACCCTCCCGTGAATGGATGAAAAAGCATGTAACTCTCAAATTGATGGATGAAAGTGGTGTAACCATCTTCTCAATGGATGAAAACTCATATCCGAAGCCCCATCCGGATGATGCATGCATGGGAAAGGAGGGCCAAGAGGTTACACCCAACTAATACAACTTACCATGCAACCTTTTGAAAAACAAATATATGCCTACATACCTGCCTATGTCTCCAACATTCTGCCCCTGCCATTAGCCTTGGCCAAAACTGGTGACCAACAGTTTTGGAAATAGGGTTTAGGGTTCATGCAGCCAATGGGAAGGCTCAACATTCACTCATGATGGTCTGAGTTTTTTTGTTTGGGGGTGAGATGATGGGGGAGTTTTTTTTAATTTTTTCATTGTTCCCCATGTGTTTTCAACATGTTCTCATCATGTTCCCATGGGGTTCCTTGAGTTCTCAAGTTGTTCCCCCAAGACATTCCCAATAGCACCTCAATTTTATCCCATATGATTTGCCTAAAGTTCAACTCTCACTTATATAAACTGAAAAAGGTAAATTGTAAGGGTGAGTAACTCAACTATTCATAGTAACCAGCGCCATTGAGCTGGTTACCAAAACATAGTCGATTGTTTGTTGGGCCCTGCGCCCACAGACTATTGCATTGGATCCAACTTTTGGAAGTTTTACCTGATTAGAATCGGTTTCACATTAGGTGAATTGGTTTCTTTAGTGAAAGTGTTTAGACTGTTTATATTGGAATGGATTTTTTTGGTGTTCAGAGTAGATAGATGTACAACATCTTATCTAATGGCAGGGCTGGCGTGTTTGTGCCTTCGGAAGGAACATGCAAAAAGTTGTTTGGTATATACAGAAGGCAACAAGATACGTGATATAACTTGGGAGCTAACATCCAATGGTGTACTGTCCTGTCACATAAAGGACATAATAAGTGACACCAAAGTAGTCTCTAAGCTCTCTGCATTCGTACTTGAATGCCCTTGTTTGTCATGTTGGGCCAATTTCAGGGCATTACTCTAGGCACCCTAAAGTAGTGTGTTGAACCTCAGGCTCCATCCTCAGCTCTGTGGGGTCTAATACCTCGACAGCATTGCCTCCCCCCTTATACAAAACTTGTGGTCTTGATTACTTGGGATTGGGGGAACTAAACTGGGGAATTAAACAAAGAACTAGATTTAGAGCTTTGGTAGTGTAGACCATGAAAGGTTACCATAACAATAAAATTACTACCTCCATCACCAAACCCAAGGAATGGGCACCCCAATCATGCTACATTTGAAGCCTGGCCCCTCTATGATTTTCTCTGGGCTCCATTTTTGCCTTTACAAAACAAGTGATCAAGCTGACTATGACAATGACCGTGCAGGTCCTTGCTACTGCAAGTCTGGGAAAGGGGATTTGTTTTTGCATCCATGAAGAATGGCAACTCATGTGAAGCATACTTGCGGTGTTGCAAGATCCAATAGCTAGAAATGGTCCAATGTTCCATGGTGTTTTGGGAGAAGGATTGTAACACATTATGCTTTGCACAAGCTTGTTGAAGGAGGAGTGAGTCCAACATGATCTTTGGAAACAAAATGGGGAGTAAGAAAATGTGATTGTGTCAAGTTTGTAGGTTACAACAATTTGATCATTGCTCAGAATGAATCTAGAAGTTCACTTTGGGACACTTTGGCGAAGCTCTAGAATTGGAAGCTCTAGAATTGTATAAGCAACAACATGTGAGGCAAGTTTTTTTTATGTTCATTCATTGTTAGTTGTTGTTAAAGGACATTCCAAGGTGGTCAAAATCAATGGAGGCCAAGAAAACACCCATTCCCAAACATAAGGCTGTAGTTATATTAATTGCAACTAAAGTTGAACAAGGAGGTGACTACAAGGTACTTGAGATTAATAACATTTCTAATGAACTACCACATTGCTCACAAGGAAACAAAAAAGAAAAAAGAAATCAAAAGGTGACAAAGTTCAAAAAGGGTTCATCAAATGCACAAGCATGGGCGACCACAAGTGTAATAAGATTTAAAGCAAAGATTTTGAGTGACTAGTTTGCATTGCAATTATTCACTATGCCAAAGGACCTTTTCACCTCTCACAATGCATGAAAATATTTTGTGTTGAAATGACACAAAGAATTCTAAAAGCGTTAATGATGATTTAATTCCACCCAAACCAAACTTAGCACATTTGTAATAATCAAACCCTATGGCACCAATTCATCCCTTCACTCAAAACAAATGAATAGCCATGTGTTGTAACCTCCCCACAATTTGTATTGCATTTTTTTGCTTTGAACATTTGGACTTTTATGTTGTTGTCAAGCTTCAACCCATTGTGGTTAGTTTGTTCAACCTTTTGTGCGAATCAATTTGATCACCACCACCACCCTCATTGAGATCTATGTGAACCAATTGTTATCAAAGTCCACAACTTGTTACTATTTTTTGAGCTTTAAAAACTAATTGCACATGGTGTTCAATGTTAGATTTAGTAGATTGCTTAGAAAATATATAAGAAATGCATATGGACAATTTGACATTAAACTCCAAATTTTATTGCAAAATCAATTGTTGCAATATAAATTTTGGCCTTCTATGACCCATAAATGTTCTATGATGTGTTTCCAAAGTGCAAATGAGTGTTTTAATTTTTTAACTCTTTAGTGAAATCTAAAAAATCATTGAAACTAACTCCTTTTCTCATGTGCCATGCTCAAACAAATCTTTTAAATTGTTGTCAACCTCATGTTTAATCATGTTGTGCATGATGACACAAAACAAGTATAATGTTTTAAGTTGTTATTTCCCATAATCTATAAGGACTCTTGATGAAATCTAACCATTTAGATTATAAAATGCCAAAAGCTTTTTTCACATCTTTGCAATCTCCTTTTTGCATTTGAGTAAAATGTTCTTTTTTCATCTTATGGTTCATGGATAGTTTGTAGGAAGAAATTCCATTATGGGTAGATGTCATCTACAAGTAGATAACATTACAAATATGTAAATCCATTCATGGTGAATTTCAAGTTAGTTGTTTCAATTGCCATCAAATCTTCCAAGAAAGGACACCTATTAAGCATGTTCAAATCATTGTTGTTATCAAGCAACCCAAAGAAGGCACGCCATATTTGAATTAATCTATTATTCCTCCAAAATGATCATTGCCTTACCTTAAGGTCAATTTCATCATTAAATAATCCTCAAAATAGTGAAATGAAAATTTATAAAAATTGAAGTTGTGATGTTGAAAATCATCATAATATCATATGCTACATCCTGAATAATTTCATTATTCATATCACAATATTATAGTAAATTATGGAAAATGTATAATTTCAACAAATTTTTTAAAAATTGATTTTTTGAAAAAAAATTATTATTCATTTTGTCGATGTGGAAACTAACCCTAGCTTACAATAGTAGAAAACATGATTTCTTTGACTGAATTTTTTAGTAAAAAAAAGACCCCATTTACATACCCATAAAAAAAATTTATTATCATTTTGGACAAGTCGATTTTTAAATGTTCGTTGTGAATAAGTGGTCTTTTTTACTAGTCATTTTGATTAGCAAGGCAATGCATCATTTGTTTGGTCATTTTGATTAATTAAATTACATTTATTTATTTTCAAAAATAAAATTATAGTGGTAGGTAGGGTGAAAAAGGTAGATAACTAAGTGGTAGCCTAATTAACCTACCTACCCAGCTTTACCTACCTAACCTAACCTTCTAAACATGAATATAGGTTACAAATATTAAGGATTGAACTTAACCTTTCACCTCCATTATGATAAACCAACTTCTTATTGATGGACTACAGTTTCATAAATTATTAATTTTTGTTAACCTTTTTGTTTGAAATCTGACATTGTATATTATAAACTTATGTAAGTAAATAAAATGGTAATTAAAAAAAAATTAACTAGTTAGCTTAGTAGGTAGGAAATATATTGGATATTTAACTGCTTACCAACCTAACCTAAACCCACCTACCTACCCACCTACCTACCTACCATAGTCACTAACTTAAAATGACCTAAATACCTAACATGGTACCTACCTACCTAAGTAATTAGTTTAAAATAATAAGTATATAGGTAAATATAAATAATTAAATACCATAGTGTGTAATTAGGTAGGTAACTAAAGACCATAGTAAGTAGGTATGTATGCATGGAAATTTACTTACTTACCCTCCTACCTATCTCCTTATTTAGGTACCATAGTGGGTACCTACCTACTTACCATAGTAGGTTCCTATCAACATACCTACTAGGGTACCTACCTATTTAAGTATTGTACCATAATGGGTATGTACTTGTAAGTGGGTATGTAGGTAGTAAGTACATAGGTAGGTAGGATGCCATTTTTGTTTGTCCAACTTGATGAAATGTCATATTTGACAAGAAAGTCATTCACCATCTTGACCAAGGATAGTTTTTTCAATTGAGTTGATTGGATATCCCATTTAACAAGTAGTCAAATGGGTCATCATTAATCAAATTGATCAATCAATAACTACGATGTTCGTTCATATGGTGGACCTTTAGTCAAAATGGACATTTCATTAATATAAAAAGACTAATTAATCAACTTGGACAACTTTAAAAATCGTGTTTTTTAATTAATGGATGTCCTTGTTTTGAAATTACCCTTGTCATGCCACATGACAATTTCTCCAACACTAGCATGCATATAAAATTGATACAAACATTTTAAGGAAACCCTTTTGTTCATTTACCTAGGGAAGTCATTTCCATTTTATTCCAAACAACATGCAAAAAATATAAGGTGAAATTTATTGAAATAAAATATAATTTATAATTTACTAAAATAAGGTGCCTATAATTCATTATGAAAATATACTTAAAATATTCTAAAATATACCTATTATATTTCATTATTTCATAGCATATTAAAAATTTACCTTTTTATTTTTGGTGCTTCCTAAAATATACAAGGAACGACCTCTTCATGTTCATTTATCTTCAATTATTTATAAACATGTATCATGATTGGTTGCTTCAAGTAATTGGATTCAAAGCAAGTTCAAATTGCTCTTGAAAACCATTATAAATACTTTAATGTCATACCTTCGTTTAATTTCCAATACTCATATGCAACAATTATAACTTCACCATATGTAAGCATATGCAAAACAATAATACACTTAGAAATGGAGGACAAACCCAAAACAAGAAAAGTGCATCAAGTTTTTACAAGAAATAAAAATCATGCACATAGTTGATTGCATCCATGATTTGGAGAAACAATGTTTAGTGCCCATGTGATACCAATGTCTAAAGATTTTATCACCATAGACAAACGTTGGTGCAAAGTAATAAAAAAAATTGAATGCGCCCTATTTTTTTATCTTGACAAACATTCAGGGATCACCCAAGTTATGAACTCCCATAAGTTGGGAATGTAGGTTTTGCTATCACATGCCCTAGTTGTTCAACCAAAAGGTTTGCCAATATCTCCTTTCCTTTTTCCTTTTCAATGCGAGCTTGTAGTTGTGCATTAAAAGAACAATTCATTTGCCTCCAAATGTCCATTTAATCAAAATGAGAATTTGCATTAACCCCAATGAATTGAACTTTTCATGTGCACACAAGTACAATACACTACATTACAAAGGTTTTGCATAGTTTGAAGGTGACAATGTTCTAGTGAAGATTGACATTGCACACTTATAAGTTACAACCTTTAAAAGGAACTTATTTCTAGGTATATAGTTTTGAGCTACAAAGGTTTGAAGTTTCACCTAATTCATCCAATTACATAACATGTGTTGCTCACAACATTGAGCTCGAAGCTATAATTTAAACATTGGAAGGTTGTGCTCTATCGCATTGAAGCATAAAAAAAAATTATGCACCATTTTTTCATTGCACTTACCATGATGCAATGGGGTCTTCGAATTCATGTTGAATTCGATAAATAGTTTGCCCAAGAAGAGGCTTTGTATTTTGCTATGTGGAGGTTACACTAATGATGTTCTTAAAAATAACAAAAAACTTTAAACTTTCCACCATTGGTTTTTACTTGGTGATCTCCAAACATCTTCCAAATAGACAAGCAAAGAAAACTAATATGTCTAAATTTCAACACTATTGGAATTAATGACACCTTTATTTGAAAGAAAAATTGGCATTGGGGCTTTACTAGTTAAAAACAAGAATACAATTTTGAAACATCAACTACTTAATGAATGAAATATATTATATGGAATAGACTAGTTTTTTTCATGTTTACACTAATTCCAATATTGGCTTAAACTTTCTTGAATCCAATTTATAACCTCCTAAGATTCAACAAATCTTATGAATTCAAAAGGATGTGGCATACATTCCTTCATAAGATCGAGAATTAGTCATGGGATGAACAATTTTCCTCATCATTTAAATTCTTCTTAAGAGTGTAACAAATGCATATAATGAAGTTGGATTTAAATGCCTATAATGACCCCTTTCATCCATATATCATCATTAGATTAATGATGTGTAATCATTGAAATTCCTTTTACACCAAAGCAAACTACTTTAAACATATTTTCAAATATGATTCATTGTTTCTTTGAAATCATAAGTTTTGAATTTCAAAGGATATACATTTGACCTAAACACTAAGTTGTTTTTATATGCATGAGCACATTAATTTGGTTAACCATAAATTTGCATCCGATTGGATAACTTTCTACATTGTGATATGGGTGTTAAAACTATTCATAAAGTTCCATTTACGATACACTATTACAAAATGTGGGTGCAGTTCACTAGTCCTCATTCACTAAACTAGTGAATTCATTACTTCTTCACTAGTCCCTATTCACTACAACTAGTGAATTCATTCAAAATCTAATGAAATCACTTGGTGTATAGGACACCTTTTGTTGTAGTGATAGGTTTCTTTTAAATTTTGATATCAATCATTATGAGAAATTGTGTCTGTTGAAATCACATTGCCCTGCAACTAGAGCTCAAAAAACAATTCGTATATAATTATTGTGCAACTATCCTTCGAGTATTACAATTATTATGCAACTATCCCCTTGGAAATATGAGGAATTAATAAATAAATTGTCATGTCATAAAATTAGTTAATTATATTATAGCTGCAAATGAGTTAAAAATGGGTCTTTTATACAATAATTTGTACACACTCTACATACATTTGTATTCAATCATGTTTGATTTTTGAAAAATTGCATTGTAGTTGCAAGTGACAACTATTTTAGAATTGTTGTAAATGTGTCCGCATTTTCACCATCCATTATGGGATACATTTGCAACTAGTTTCAATTATGATTCCCATTGATACAACTAGTAGGGCCATTAATGCGCTACAATTGAACTAATAGTGTTCAACCATGTTATGATTATTGTGCAACAATTTATAACTTAATAAAGACACAAATTCATATGTAACATTTATAAAAAAATTATTGTTTTAATAATTTGATTATTACATGCTATATGCATTTAATACACCTAATTATTACAGACTTACTAATTATACAAATTAATTGACTATAGTCTGAATAAATAAATGTAATTTTAATAATTAGTTTTAGATTAATTAATTAATTAATTTGCTAATTAAACTGAATAATGTGGATGTATAGAGAAAAAAATTATTCATCAAATAATAATTAGATCAATATTTATTTGAGTTGGGGATACTTAATAAGGAATTAAACTGATTAATTAAGATAATTATTGTCTCATCAATAATTACCAAATCATTAATGATTGAAATTCATTAACAAACTAATTATCTGGATACATATAATTAATTTAAATGTGAAACCAAAAGCATTGTGTATATTATATTACAAACTCAATTCAGGTGTAAATATGGATATGCTTATTTATACCTTGATGTTTTCTACCCAAATTATTATTTAATTTTTAATTTTTAGTAATGAATTATTTTTCAGTAATTTATTATTTAATTTACGTAATTATTATGAATTAATTAGTTAAACTGAATATTAAATATTAAACTGAATTATAAATCAGTTTTATTCAAATAATTAATTCGTTAGTTAATTTAGATACCAAAATTTTAAATAAAAATTGTGATTAATAAATGACAAATTATATGAATTTAGATAATTAATTGTTTGATAATGAATTATCTAAAATAAAATAATGAATTAATTTAATTAAATAAATAAAATAAAATGAATTTAGATTTATTTCTCAAATATTTATTTATTTATTTCAAATAATTAATTATCTGAAATTAATTATTTAATTTAATAATTATTCCATATAATTAAATATTAAATAATTAATTCACATAAATAAATATTACATAATTACTATATAACTATATGACTTACATAATGAAAAATAAACACAAAGATTATGGGAAAATCTTTTTGTAGTTGCAATTCAATTTGCAACTAAAAAATAACTAAAAAATATATTTAACCCATATGTTTTATTTATGTCACAAACTATATAAGGAAGGTGTTTTCTCTTATGTTCTCATAATAAAATACATGTGTCGTTTTGGGATAAGCTTTAAAAAATTTAACCCTAAAGGCAAAACATAAAATAAAAAAATGTACTTTCCTACCTACTTGTTTATTGATGTAAGCATGATGTAAGTATTATTTTTTTTCCTAGCTAAGTACCAACTTAGGATTTTACATACTTACACTATATACTTACCTACCTATGGTTATGTATCAACCTACTTAATTATTAAAATAGGTATTTATTTATTTATTTTCAAAATTCAATTAATATGACAAAGTTTTTATTGTGCCACGTGTCATAATCTTAGACCATCATTAACAATCATAATAGACAATGGAGATCAATATTTCATTTTATTTTTTTAAATTCAAAAATCTTCATAGTGCCACATGTCAAATTTTAATGGATGGATGAAAGTAATGTGAACATGATGTTATGGTTGTAGTTGTAGTGGAATTACATAGTAGTTGAAAATGAGTCAAGTTTTGACAAAGTTGCAATTGGGTTGCATTGAGTTGCATTGTATATACAATGAGTTGCAACCCTTGCAACTCATGCAACTTGTTTGATAACACTCACAACATAAAAAATATAGTGAGTTATAAGTGTTCATTGCAATTCAAAAATTGAGATGCATGACTAGTTGCAAAACATCTTTTTTTTCATAATGAATGTTAGCATTAAAGAAAACATTAAAAAATAAACTTATTACTAAAATTAAATGTGAAATGGCCCATAAAACTTTGAATATCTGGATCCAACATGCATGAGTTAGGAAACCAAAAGGGAATAGAAATTCAATGTACTTTATGGTCTATTAAATATAAATTGAGCTCAAGTGGTTATTAAATAGGTAACAAATCCTTTACGTTCAATTCATCTTTTGATTTTTCAAATATAAACATTTTATGATTATGCAAAACACATTTTTATGAATGTGAAATAATATCCAACCACAACCATCACTTTTACATCATTTGAAATACTCCAACCATATACAATCAATGGATGGTTGTAAAAAAAAACTTTAAACCTATTGTGAGATTAATCCACCATAATAAAATTATAGATTATGAAAGTTTTCTACATTTTGGTTGTTACCAAAGTTATAAACTACAAACCGTGAATAATTTAAAAAATTCAAAACCTTGAAATAACTTTACTGAGTCACAAAATTCATTAACAAAACACCATGATTGCTAATTTCATATAATCTTTGATCAATCCTAAGGTGAAATTGCTTTATAAAGTGAATTAATAAATCAATAAAGGTAGAAAAAATTATGATTTAAAAAATATACATTTAGATCATATATTGAAATTCACAAAAACCATTGGTTGTAACACATCATATTTCTAACATCGGTACAATGTTTTTAAAAAAATGAATTTTCATCTTGTATGAAAAATACTTACAATACTTTGGGTATCAAATGTAGTGCATATGAATATTTAGGAATAAAAATCTACACCCCAACCAAAAAACAATTTTAGGTGAAAATGGTGAACCACATTCAATCCACGACTTTATGTTATGTTATGGCAATATCATGTCATGTTTATCGTACAACTTGAAATACATTCTTGAAGAACTTCTAAAATATTTTAAAGTGATTTCACATGTCCATTATAATAAATTTTAGTTTAGATGGGATTGAATTATACCCAATCTCATCATATTTCGCATCTTGAAACAATTGAAAACATTCAAAGATCATGTTAAAAAAGAATGTTAAGTTGGAATTGACTTAGAGGCATGGCAAACATGGTTATGCCCTTTTAATTGAATAGCCATAAAATCAAGAAATGAGATTCACCTTTTAATAGACACACCTTCACGATGAACACATTTCAATTCAAATTTTGTTACACCTTATCTAGTTAAACATTCAAATGTTGAATAATTATTTTAGTTTCAAGATCAAATTTAATAGTAAAATTGGTAATTTATTGAATTTTAAAATTGTTATAGTATGTTTGAATAAACATATTTGGTAGTGATGATGATAATGTGTATTTAATTTTCATGAAAATATCTCATTTAAAAAGAAAAATTGCAAAATTTCTTTCTTCATCACAATTCTTGGTTGCAAGTGGTAGGGATTTCACTTCATCCAACAACTTAAATAAGTTGTAGTAGACATGGGAGTTGTTGTTGAACATAGGTAAATGAATATTAAATTTTAAACTAAAGATTGTCTTGATGTTCACAATATTTAGTTAGCATAGGAATCCTTTTGAACCCAAATAGTGGACCATTGTTGTCCTTGACAACACTTCATTCTAAATGCAATGTCACGGATCCAAGATTGTGACATTGTCATTTCTTCACATACATTTGCACACACAAACCTTGCATTCCGAAATGGCACAAATAATGTGGAGGCAATTGCTGCTCTTGTAGTTGTAAGATTACATGGAAGATTAAAGATTGTGAAGATGTTTTTTTAACCAATGCTATGGATAAACTTGCAATTGACATAACAAAAGTAGCCTTCAACAAAACATGATGATTCCATGCCTTGATGATTGGAGCATTTGCTCAAAGTTGGCAACAAAGCCACAAAAGGATTTTTTGTGATTACTTTGCACTTTCATTGGTGTATGGTCAAGGTTTATTGAGGTGTCATTATAATGATTGGTAAATTGTTTTTGAAAATAGTTCAAACCATTTGAAAATATGATATTTTTGTGCATCAATTGGATTGTAAATGCAAATTTAAATTGCTTTCAATCCAAAAGTGTACAACTACCTTCTAATAGTTTGCATATGGAAAATGGGTCAAGACCTGTAACTAGGAGCCGAATGGAAAAGGATTGTAATTTTTTTCCCCAAAAATAACATTTGCATGCAAATGAAATGTTTAATGAATTTTTTTGTAACTTGTCATAATTTTTTATTTTTATTTTTGCAATGCATCACTTTTTTAAAAAATCATTATTGAATAAATATGAATTTTTAAAGTGTGCAGATTCCTTACAAATTCAATTTTTCATTTAAAAAATGATCAAAATTGTAAGTCATCATTAAAAATTAAAATTTCACATTCTTTAGTTTTATTATATTCTAAACTATAATTTTCTTTAATACATCATGTACATTATAACCCATTTATATGTGGTAAAAGACTCTTGAAGTTTTGAAAATTTGAAGTAATTTTGAAACACTTTTTGATTTTTTAAAGTTTTAGAATTCCACATTAAAAAAATTATGAGTGTTTTTTGAATGTGGTTAATATGTTCTTTTCATCTATTATTTTTTTCAATGAAAATTCTTTTGTTATATGAGCCCTTTTAATAGTCTTTTGCAAAATTGACTCCTTCTAATGCAATAGGTGTACATTTTCAAATGTTTAAAATTAAAACCAAAACTTAAAATTGGATCAAATGAATTTTTATTCTAAGTTTTTTAACATTCATGTGAGGGAAGAAAAACCAACTTGTCATGATTATTATGGTTTCAAATTGGGATAAAAACATAAATGTTTGATTTTGACTGATTATGTTAAGATCTGACACCCTTTTTGGTTTCTAGTTATAGGGTTAAACCCAAATGTGCCAATTTGGTGAACAAGCATTGTGAATATGGTGATAATATTATAATTGAGTGTTTCAAATGGTTCATGTAGGTCATGGTTGCAATTTTTTGATTGATTTATTTGTGAAAATCCACTAAAGTAAACATTGAAAAAAATTCTAGATCAATGCAAGTTGAAGATTCCCAAAAATGAACTTGCAAGCTTCAACTACCTACACTATATGTGGAAAAATTTCCCAATCCATTGGTAAGGCAAATGTAAATAATATAATAAGAGCCATACTTGCTTGCTTGAGTATTTGTTTGGAATATTTTCAAAATATCTTAAAAATATTCCATTTGAAAATTGGGGAAATTAAAAAATGACCCAATTAAGATGTTGTAGTGTACTATTACATAAACATATGTTTAAAGAACCTACTTCAAAATATGTCATGTTTAAAAAATCCTCTAATTAATAGGAATCCATACAATGTATAGAAACATTTGTTATACTGTTTAATGGATGTTTTTGAATATTTTATCCTCATTATATTTGTTCCAAATCATATTAGATGTTTTCATAATATATTAAAAAAATTACCATGAATGCTTTTGAATGATTTGCAACATTGGCAATTTTTTCAACATCAAAACATGGAAAATAAAGCATGGTTATAAATTGCTTTGGCTCTTATTAGTGTGATTATTCCTAGACCAATTCTTGAATAAAAATGAAGAAGGGTCCATCAAATTGGGAGCAATTGTAAATCAATCCTTTTGCACTTGACACATTTTCTTTGAGTTTTGCAATGGAAACAATAACATCAATGTTTTAGATCGATCATTGTTAATTTTCAAATTATTGAGTGGAGGACGTGGTGATTTCAATTTTGTGGTGAATGGAACAACACACCCCATCATTACTTCTAAAGACATGGCATTTATTTTAGTGGCATCATTTCATATAAACTTCAAGATGCAAAAAGAAAAACACTTTGTAGAAATACAAAAAGACATGAGAATGATGTGGAAAGGTGTTTCGAAATCTTACGATTTCACTTTGCCATCATTTATAACCTTTGTAGATTATGGTAAATTAATACATTTTACAAAATCATGATTGCTTGTGTGCATTTTCATAATATGATAATTGAAAATGAGAGGAATTTTGAACCTCTATTTGATAAGCAAATGTAGGACAACTAAAGTAGGGATTGACATTTCAAATGTGCATGCAACACATTGAAGAGTTGGAAAGGCCACAAACACATTTCAATTTAAAAGGAAATGTGGTTGAACATTTGTGGAACGAAGAGCCTAATCAATTAATAAATGATTGAAATAAAAAATTTCATTTAGATTAAACCCATTATTATAAAGATTATTAATTTTCTATTTGCATGTGTGATTGTGCATTGTTTGGTCTACTTCAATTGAATTTACCAAATTGTCGTGTATAGTTTTAAAATGTGTTGAAATTGGGTTATCTTTTAAAACCAAGAGGATTTTGTCATGATTGCAACAATTCAATCAAAGGTGTTAATGGTCTGTTTCATGTTGGCATAATCTCCATGGATGCTTGTGACAAATTTGCACGAGATACCAATTTGACATACTCAATATCATTCAACTATGTCTATGAAACCTTTTGCAAAAATATGATGTTCAATAAGTGACCTTGCAATATATTTCTCGAATCCAAGTTGTAGTTATTGATTTTTTTCCAACCCCATTCATAAAATTAAATTTGAGATTACAAACTGTTAATAATAACCCGTTTAAACCAATGAAACTATCTACTTAATAAAAAATAAGGAGTAGTTCATAAATACGATTTGATTGTGTTTGTTAGATTATTCTTGAGCTCCTCTAATGCCTTGAAAATTGTGCTTGTTTGAGGGTCACAACAATTGTCAAGTGGTTTTGTCGAAAATGCCTATTGTACCTTATTTAAGATATCCAATGCATGGTCACATACTTAACATCAATGAAGATTAACAACGGATCTACTATTCAATAAATATCAAAATAACACCCTTGCAAAGGCGCCTTGTGCACATATGGAGGTGTTTTACAAAGGCCCTGAATATGAATGTTGCAAAACAATTTACACTAATAAATAGAAAACATGTTGATATGTTACATTCTAGATGATATTTGCATATTTGTGTCATAGTGACGTGAAAATCAATCTCCTTTGTAAAAAATGGGCCGCATGGTGTGGGGGTCTGAAAACCTTGGCAAAGAACATTGTTGTTTTTCTTTGGCCATATATAATTTATTATCTCATGTTGATTCAAATAGACATTCATTGGCCACCCTTATTGGCCCACATATGATTGTTAGCTACAAATTTAAAATAATTAACATAATATTTATTGTTCATCAATGGGGTTGAAGGTAGATAATTTTATTAACATTGGATGTTAAAATCAAAGATATATATATATATATATATATACACACACACTCCTATTGATGGTGTTATTCTAAGGCACCTCAACATACTTGTAAGGCACCATTGTATAAGGGCCGCCTTACACAACACATGTTTTATATCGGGGAAGGTGTTGCTATTAATGCCTTCTGTCCCACGAATTGAGGGCAGAGCTTAAGGTTTAGGAGGCATTGACAATAGTGCTTTCCTCTTCATGCCAATTGAGAACATCTCCATCTATCATTGCCTTACATGAACCTCTGAGCACTCTTCTATGAAATCCCTTGCTCCAAGTTGGAGAGGGAAATTGCGCTTGGTGAGGCACCTTCCAAATACACTAGGACGACATTTCTATGAGCTTGTTACACTATAGAAAGCTTCTTCACCAAGGTCTTTCTAGAACTCTACGACGACATTTCTATGAGCTTGTTACACTATAGAAAGCTTCTTCACCAAGGTCTTTCTAGAACTCGTTATGTTGGCTTGCAAGGTTGATACAAACATTGAACTTTTGGTTTTTTTCAATTCGTGCAAAAGACAAGTTGAAATTTTGGTTTTTGGTGAGAAGAAAAGAAAAAGAAAAAGGGATAGTGTTAAAATGAAAAGCGATTTATTTTCCAGTGTCCCTCAGACAGAAAGGCCAGAAAGTGCAAAAAATGACCTGTCACACAAAAAAAGCTTGGCAATGACCCCTCTTGGAAAGGCACCAGTGTAAAAGCGGGTTTCTCAACTTGTCAAGTGTAGAACACTGCACGTGTCCTGTTTTTATTGGTTCAAAGAAATCGGACACGATTACAGGCAACGTTCACATCCAGAGTTGGATGATATTGTCGATGGAAACATCCTGCCAAACAAATGGATGACGTTGGGATGAATGGGTTCGTTACACACTACCACACCAACCAGCAGAAGGAAATCTCGTCACGAAGGACACGTGGCTCGTTATCCTCATATTCTGGGCGTCGTTTCTTGTAATTTAGAAGTCGAGGGGACAAAAAAAAATAAAATGGGGAATGAGTTTTGGCCAAAAGGCCGTTGTGGTTCTCCGTGTCCTTAAAATTATTGGGCAGCCAATGACTGACCGAAGTTCCCTTTTTAAGTTATCCAATTCTTTTTAACACTTCAAATTCTCCAAAGCCCGACCCTTTTGTCCTCTCACTGTTATTTGGCCCCTCGATTATTTATTTGTACTCTTGAAAGTTATGCCCACTTTTTTTAACACTTTGAAATTCTCCAAAGCCCGACGTTTTGTCCTCTCATTATTGGCCCCTGGATTATTGCCTTGTCCTCTGGAATGTTATGCCAATTTTTTAAGCACTTCAAATTCTCCAAAGCCTGACCTTTTGTCCTCTCACTATCAGCTCCTCAGTAATAGTCCGTCGTCTGTAAAGTTATAGCAAATTTTTCAACACTTTCAAATTCTCCAAAGCCCAACCTTTTGTCCTCTCACTATGGGCTCCTTGACTATTGTCTGTCCTCTGGAAAGTTATGCTGATTTTTTTAACACTTCAAATTCTCCAAAGCCCAACCTTTTGTCCTCTCACTATGGGCTCCTTGACTATTGTCTGTCCTCTGGAAAGTTATGCTGATTTTTTTAACACTTCAAATTCTCCAAAGCCCAACTTTTTGTCCTC
>Ga0116227_10004646_pt1 | contig 29661 bp, 76 predicted proteins | sample S1TSphgellanicum_FD_89693 | JGI IMG/M metagenome (GOLD analysis project Ga0116227, IMG submission 89693) | Host-associated microbial communities from peat moss isolated from Minnesota, USA - S1T2_Fb - Sphagnum magellanicum MG | ecosystem: Host-associated > Plants > Peat moss > Unclassified... | reverse complement strand
AATTACCAATTAAAATATTTCGAGGTATAAGGAGGAAGTATATGTGGTATGTAGTAGGATTTATCGTAGGCTTAATCATTCTGTCTTCATTTTCAGTGAAAAAAGAACAAAAGGTAGAGACACAAAAAGCAGAGTCTGTGGAAACAGTGGTTCCTATTGTTAATGTTGAAAAAATTGAGAACAATTATTATGGTTATACATTGGGCGAAGATAGATTTGTCGGCCAAGCAAATTCTTTGGACAATCTTGCATTAGAGTTGAATTCTCGCGGAATGAAAAATGTGGTAATGTCATTCAACAATCAAGATTGGCATGCCAAAGAAGGAAAAATAGTAGATATTGTAACCAATTATGAAGATAACATCAACAAACCATGATATAAACTTAGTTGAATTAGAACGCGTTGATTCATTCGACGCAGATTATGATATGGCAAAAATAATTTTGCCGATGTTGCTACAAATAAAATTTGTTAAAGACAGTATTCCTAATACTTTAACAAAATCAATCGTAGGTTTACCTGGTAGTCAATTATGTTTTGATTTTGTATATGAAGACCATAGTCAATTATTCGAAGGAAGTTTGATGGACAAATGGCATGAAATTTTAGATAAAATGATTTGGTCATTTCAGCAAATTATACATCATTCAAGGGCAGATACATGCCATGATAGATTTGAAGAGTGCCTGCAAGAGGGACTGACTTTATTTGCTGAATATTACCAAGATTTGTGGGATTAAATGAAAGAAAAATTTGTAAAATATTTTATGAAAATCGCTGAAGAAACAGCAGATTTGAGTAATGCAATCAGAAATAAAGTGGGAGCAATCATCGTTAAGGATGGTTGCATCCTTGGCAATGGATATAATGGTACTCCTGCTGGATGGGACAATGCATGTGAAAATATGGATTATTTGTCAGATTATGAACAAATAGTGTACGATTCGAATAATAATGCATTGCATCCAATGACACTGGAACGTTATGATATAATGTATCCCTTAGTTGATAAACAAGGCAGGCGTTATAAATTGGTAACAAAACCCGAAGTTATTCATGCAGAACAAAACTGCTTGGGTAAAGCAGCACAATCAACATATTCAACTACAGGAGCAACTATGTTTTGCACCCTTCAACCATGCATGGATTGCGCAAAATCAATACTACAATCCGGCATCACCACTGTTTATTACCGAGATGTATACAGAGATGATTCCGGTGTGAAATTTTTAGAAAAAGGAAACGTTAATGTCATTCGATATGTCAGCGGCGATGCGGGCTAATATCTCTGTGCAGCACGGAGATTTGAAATCAGTGCTAGGTTGGTGTGAATCAAACTGCAAGAATGAATGGAAATTTGATTATGGATCGCATGTTAATCCCAATGGAAATACAGATTATGATTTCTTTTTTGAATCTGAAAAAGATTATGTTTCGTTTCTGTTATGGAGGAAATAATGGAATGGTTCATGTTTTATAGGGAAAATAATAAATTTGATGATATCATGGGAGATATTGATGTTAAAAAATCAACATATATTACGAAATTTTACAAACATGTTTTATTATTAACTGAAACTAAAATTGCAGCAGCAATTTTATTGAAATACGGGGAAGATAGAGTTCCTGTAATTAATTTTTCTGATAGGTTTTCAATATGATTTATTTAGATATGGATGGTGTTATCGCAGATTTCTTTGGTCAATGGGCAAAACAACATAATGTGGACCATTGGAAAGCGATTCAAAATAAAGAAGAAGAAATTGATGAGCTTGCCAATTCTACGCCTGATCGAGTGTATGATTATTTTTATACTCTTCCGGTTCTTCCTGGCGGAGAAAAATTAGTAAATTGGTTGTTAGAAAAGAAAATTGACTTCACGATTTTAAGTTCTCCTTTAAAAGGTCCGTTTAGACAAAGTTCTATTGATGCCAAGAAAGATTGGCTTGATGATAATTTTCCTGGATTGTCTGCTAATGCAATTTTTGAACATGACAAATACATTTATGCAAAAGATAATATTTTAATTGATGATTTTAATCCAAATTTAAAATTATGGAAAGAGCATCAAGGTACACCGGTAAAATATGAAGATGAATATGAAGATCCATCATCATATATTTCGGTTATACAGAATCTTGAAAAAATATTAGAATCTGATAAAATTAAATCATGACAAATAATACTCGATACGAAGTAATTCCATTTACGGATGAAGAGACAGGTGATTTAATTATTCCTCTTCCACTTCCATTAATGGAAGCGATGAAATTAAAGCCAGGCACAGAGGTAGCCGTTGATATAGATTCCTCAGGTAATTTACATATGAGGAAGAAATGAGTACAATTCCTAATCATCCTTCAGGATCGTATACAACACGGCTAAATGATCCATATTATCAGATTGATAAATACGGATCGTCATATAACACATCATACACGAATTCTCCGTACAATGATGCACAGTTGAGAACTCTTTATGCCGAGCAAGTAAGAACATACAGAGTTTCGACTGAACATATACACGCAGATTTGATGGTTACAGACTCTCTTACCGTATCTGGGAAAAATATCTTTGCTGCAATTGAAAAATTAGAACATATGATAGGTATTGTGCAAACAAATCCTAAATTAGAAGAAAAGTATGCCAAATTAAAAGAACTCGGGGATAGATATCGTTTACTAGAACAAGAATGTTTGGGTAAGGAAAAAGTTTTGGATGCTCTGAAAAAATAATGGCTAAAGAAGATACATTTAATTTAGATGGCGTGGTAATTGACGTATTACCAAATGCAACATTTAAAGTCAAGTTAGAAAATGAAATTGAAGTACTGTCATATGTTGCAGGTAAAATGAGACAACATAATATAACCATTTTAATGGGAGATACAGTGACAGTGCAATTAACCACGTATGATTTAACAAAAGGTCGGATTATAAGACGGAAGTGAGGGAATAATCCCTCACTTCATTTGTTTAGCAGTTTTTTGTTTAAATTATTCTACAGGATCCGGAAATTTCCTGTAACAGGTTGCGACGACATATTCACTATAATCGGTCCAATCTGCAATATTTGATGGACAATTAGTGATCTTGATTTTTTCCGAGCGAAGCGAAATATCATAAAATGATGCATTAGGCCATTTTGCTTTGCATGCACCAATAACTTCACGAAGTGACATGTTACTGCAATCTGTGTCAATGTACAATGTATTGTCAGTGTCTTGAGGCAAAAGATATTCACGTGCCATATCAAAATTCCTTCAATTGTGTTTCGTTATGCATTCGTTATAATGATTTCGGGTAGGTCTGTCAACCAAATACCAATAGATATTCCATTTTTAATTTCTCTGGCATGTCGTCAATTTCATCAAAATACCGGTGTCTTACTCGCCATACATGTTCTTGTTCTGTCATTTTAATGCCATTCAGATACCAAACTTTACGTCCATCTGCAAATTCAATTGCTGGGCCATCTACCCGATGTCGTTTTCCGCCCAAGAACCATTCTTTCTCTCCAACTGCCCATTCAATTGCCGGTCCATCTTCCCGGTGGCATTTGCCATTCAGGTACCAAGCTTTAGATCCATTTGCCCATTCAAGCGCATGCCTATCTTCTCTTTGTAGTCGTCCGGCATTATTACGCCATTCAATTGTTCCGTCCAATGAAATTTTCTTAATAGATGTCATGCCAAAATTCCTTGACTAAATATGTTATATGTCGGATGATATTGAATTAAACTGGCTTAAAAAAGCTGCTGGAATAACTGATCAGCGCAATATGCCAACACATGCAATTCCCCGAGATCGTTCTAAACTCATGAAAGAACAGAATATCAAACCGGGTTCAAAAGAATATATTGATCTTTGGTTTCCAAAAAATGATTTGCAAATGCCAGTTGGTTTTAGAGGCAGAAAGAAATAACCAAACAAAAAGGGGAGAAATTTCTCCCCTGAATGTTATACATAACCAGTGTAGCTTATTCCTCAGTGACAGCGTTCAGAATGTCAGCCACAGTCACATCATCATTGCGGGGACGTGCTGCAATGTCTTCTAGCGAAGCCTTCACCTTAACTTCACGCTTGGGCTTCGTGAATTTTTCCTTAGCAACAAGAGCATCTTCAATTGTCGCCTGGTCTTCCTCAGATTGAAACTTCGGATGAGTTTGAAGAAACTTCAGCGCTGAAATCTTGTCCATAGCTTCAGGAAGATCGACATAATCAGCGCGAACCGAACTATCCTTTGCAACGCGCTTAATGCGAGTTACAACATCATTCGTAAAACGAACCTTTGCCACACCCTTGTATGAATCAGTGATGCCGGCAGCAATAAAAAGATTTGTAGTCATTTGCATTCTCTCCTAGTTTTATTAAGCGCAGATATTTGCGTGTTCAGAAATCATTCGTTCGCGACCATACATTGCAACAGCTTGCTGATACGCCTGAAACGCATCCGAAGCCATGACAGTGATTTGCATTTGATAGCCCTGTTCGTTTCGAATGAGCATCCACCAGTTACGCATATTCAATTCCTTTGCATTGTTTCTTAATAAAACTTGTATATTGCCAATCCAAACTCATGTCAACCAAAAAATGTTGACTGATGAATTTTTTTATGCGGTAGCTACTTCAGCTACAGCAGCAGCCAGACGACCCTTCGTTTCATAGGGCTTGAAGAAGTAAGGCTTGCCGACAAGTGAAGTCTTGATCCGGACAGTTTCACCATTCTTGTTCATCATCATAGTGAACATGCCCATCTTCTTCACCACTTCGCCGACAAACGGACGACCCTTGGCCTTGACAGTCTTGAAATAGCGCATTTCACCGACAGTGATGTTCTGAGTTTCAGTAGTCATAATTTAATTCCTTTCTTGAAAGTGTTTGTTTCGTCTTGATGAGTTATCTATAAAATATTTGGGTAATCGTGTCAACTAAATTTAATCAAAAATTCTAAATATTTTTTCTCATTGGTTACACTATAATCATCGCCGCCCCGATATATTAATCCATATGTGGTTTCAAGATAGCGATCAGTGCAGTGGTTACCATTTACTTCAGGACCAATTGCAAGCCATTCTTTTCGGGCGGCGCACCAAACAGGAAATGGGATATGTGCGATGTTGTTTTTCATATTAACCAAACTTCATCACAAATTTCGTCCATGCCATATAATATCACTCACTTATTCAGAATGTAGGGCTTGTCCCAGGTGCCGATATTAACATCGACATAAAAACCAACATTGAAATAATCTGTCATTGCATCAGACTTGTCATAATTGCCGGTGTTCAGAACTTCGATCAGTTCCTTCAAACAATCCAGCGCCTTTCCAGTGAAATGTTCCTGATACCAATAGACATTGACATCAAGATAGTCACGTTCGATGATGTCCTCACCTCGCAGTGACTGACGAGGAGCAACAGTTTCATTGTGATTGCCAATGAAATCAATGTCGCCGGACTTAATATTCAACACAACAGTGGAATGATTACGAACACCGAGAGAACCCTTGATACCATACTTCTTGCAGATTTCCTTGATCTTGGGAGCAATTGCCTTCTTTTGATCTTGAGAAAAATTTGCCATATTGAAATTCCTTCAATCAGTGTTTCGTTATGAATTACTTATAGATATTTCGGGTAAGCATGTCAACCAATTAATATGGCATCACGCAAAAATAATTCGATATTTGGTGACAAATTGTGCGCCAACCGCATCAAACCCAAACTGCTGATGCAATTCACTTCCAGTATAATCGAAAGTTTGTACAAAATCCTTATCGGCCATGCCCATTACCGCAGCAGAAAGTTCAGGGGTGCGATCCCGCATAATGGGATATGCCACAGGATCAACATCTTTGTGCATAATGAAAATCGCATAAGAATCGGGATTGAAATTATAAAAACGCGCGACATTTTTGATATATTCCGGCGCAAATTCACACTTTTCAATATTGAACATGTTCAATTCCTTTCGATCTCGTCTTGTTGATCTTTTTCTACTCGGAATTAAATGGCATGTCAACCAAATTTTAAAAGAAATGCTGTAAATTTCTTTTCATCCGTGATTTCATATTGAGTGGACATGTCAATGCACATTAATCCATATTCTTTTGCCATAAAGGCATCCATCTCACTTATATTCATCGGTTTTACATATTTTGCAATATTCTTGTATATATCGTATGAAATCAAATATGTTTTCATTATATTATCCAAATTTTAAAAGAAATTCTAGATATTTGTTGTAATCAATAATTTCGGCTTTAATAGGACCATTAATGTCAACAATATAATCAACATCTTCTATTACAATTCCGTAATGCTTTTTAAATGCCATGGACAACGGTTCCATTTTTGTATTGGTTGTGGAACAGGATTTGGCATAATTTATTGTTGCTTTAACCAGGCAATCAAAATTAATATGAACAATATTGTTTTCCATGATATTACGCAAAAGTGAGTAAAAATTTCAAATATTTCTTTTCGTCTATAATTTTATATGCTAAACCAGAGTAACCATGGGTTCCTCCCATACACAACATTCCGAATTCATCCAACAAAATGCTATCAAACATTCTATTTTTTCGGCATATCCCTGGATGTGATGAGTAGTATTGATCTGCGGCACGCCAATATGAACTAAGACCATTAAATTTGTATAGTGTCATTTCCATACTTTGTGTCCATCCCAACCTTCTTCTATAGCGTCAAGCCCTGCATGATGTGTATCGCAGTAATTACAATATTTGTATCCATACGAGTCTTTTCCGCAGTCATGGCATGCCGTTTCCTTTTTGGGACTGTGCTTCTTCTTTTTAATTTTGGGTGTTGTGCCAAGCTGAGACTCAATGCTAGGAGCTTTAGGAGGAATGCCACTCACATATCCCATAATATCAAAATGCTGAAGCCTGTCAGCAGCCCAACCAAATCCACCTTGGCATTTGGCGTGATATTTATTGACGTCTTGCGGCCGCATACCGCATTTGTACGCAGCAGAGCATGCCTTGTCGCAGAAATTCCCCCAACCACGCTTATGATCTGCTACACGAACAGTGATCAAATCACCGCATGCTTTACAATTCTTTTGTACAGTTGAAGGAATGTTCATATTCAGTTGCCCTTCTTGAGCTGGAATCCGAAAGTAATCCCGGAATCGCAAATAGTCCGAATACCTGAAGCTAAATCACGCCCATTTGATCCAAACATAGCGTCAACGATGACCCGCATGCATTCATTCTGCAATTCATGCTTGTCAGCAATGGAAATGCTCATGTGCCATGGCATCCCCTGTTCTGCTAGATCAACACCAAACAATGCTGCTTGGGAAACAGTATCCTTCACTGTTGCACCAAGTGGAATTCCAATCATCATGTTATCAATGAACATGAGTTTGATTGATGCAAGAAAATCATTGTATGTCTTGGTGCTCATTGGCTATCTCCTAAATCAGTCAGAGTGTTCGTACACATTTGTTTGGGTTGTGTCAACCAAAGTGTCTTCGATCAATTCAAAAATATTACGAAGAGTGTCCTGAAGGGCAGATAGATTTTCGCCATCCATACTTTCATCGCAAATATCTCTGATTTGTGAAAGAATATTTTCATGAAAAGTCATTTTAATTTCCTTACAGGAGAGTCTTCATAACAAGTGTAAAATTACGATCATATTGCTTTGCAGAATTAACCATATTGTATGGAATATCATACACATATGCCACCCAATGACCACGACGAATAACATCTAATGTCTTCTTTACAGTACCCTTGTCCTTCCCGCGCGTAACAAGTTTTGTAGTAGTTTTGGTCTTGCGACGAAGCTTCTGTAGATTATACATGCGAACGGTACCGTCGAACTTAGTGCCATTTGCCCGGCCCTTGATCAGACCCTTGACGGATCCAGTTGATTGTTCACGAAAACTATCATCATAATTGCGATTCCAAATAGAAGAACCTGAAATCTTGCGAAGAAGATCCTGCTTGGTATCAGCAGTCATGACCTTGGGCTTCAGAGTGAGAGTGATACGCATAATTTAATTCCTTCATGTCGTTTCGTTCTGAATTCGTTATAATGATTTCGGGTAGGTCTGTCAACCAAATACCAGCAAATATTCCATTTTTAATTTCTCTGGCATGCCATCAATTTTATCAAAATACCGGTGTCTTACTCGCCAGGCATGTTCTTGTTCTGACAAATAAATGCTATTCAGCCACCATTCTTTGTATCCATCCGCCCATTCACATGCAGGCCCATCTACGCGATGTCGTTTTCCGTTCAGATACCAAAATTTAGCTCCATCTGCACGTTCAATTGCCGGTCCATTTACCCGATGTCGTTGTCCATTCACCCACCATTCTTTGGTTCCATTTGCATATTCGATTGCAGGTCCATCTTCTCGGTGTAATCGTCCGGCTTCATTATGCCATTCAATGGTACCATTCCTCAGAATTTTCTTAGTAGATGCCATGCCATATCTCCTTGATCACTTTCTTTTATTAAAAATTTAATGGCATGTCAACCAAAACGTAGTTGGTATTCTGTATTGATTTTATCATCTGCGAAAATGATTTTTTCTATAGGGTTGAATAAATCATAATGAATCAATGACGAATAATGTTTCACGACAAAATCATTATGATTTTGTTCTACAAAATGATATCCGTGTATCCAATATTCGCGTGTTCTACCAGCCTGAATATATGCATGCCCATCAAGTCGATGATGATGACCAAATAAACACCATTGTTCAAATTTAGATGTTTTTCTTGCTGGTGCATATAGCCGATGCAATTTCCCACAAAACGTGTAGACACGGTATGGATCATTATCCAACCACCAATCTTCACCCACGTGATCATAATCAGGAAATTCATGTGTATTCATTGGGATTGTAGTTAAGCCCGAGTAAGAAAACGTTCTTGCTTAGTTGCAAATGCACGACCATTGCTCAGGTTAATACCCACGTCACCAGTCTTTTCATTGCGAAAAACAACAACGCCGTAATTATTAGCAAAACGAACAAGATCACCAATATTGAACATAGCATTTACTCCGTAATAGATTGTTTCGATAACGATGGTTATAGTGTTTTGGATATAATGTGTCAACCGAATTTTAATTGGTATTCGACTTTTAATTTTTCATCTAGAATAACATATGTTGCAATTTTGTGCGGTTCATCCGGGACAAAAAATCTGATTCCTTTGTCACGATATTTTAAAAGAAATGCATGTTTTGATTTGGAAAGTGGTATTCCATAAAGCCGATATTCTTCAATATCGTTAAAAATAAGTGCAGGCCCATCTTCTCTGTGCAATCTGCCGTACCTATACCATTTCATTAGACCGGATTTTAAATCTTCAACTGCTGGACCTTTTGGTCTATGTAGATGGCCCATTCTGTACCAATACCTGACTCCATTATCGATCATTGCAGGTTTGGTGGAGCAATGGATTAATCCGGCGCGATTTCTCCTAATAATTTTTGCCATATTAACCAAACCTTAATTTGAATTCAATTTCTACTTTTGGGTCCAAAAATTCAATGGTACTTTCATCATTCAATGTTGCTCGAATGAATTTCATTGAATTGAAATGTTTGGCATAAAACCAAAATTTGTCTTCGTCTTTAATCCATATATCACAAATATTGAACTCATGATGTTCGCCTGAAGCATAAGCAGGCCCATCAAGCCTATGACGTTTTCCGTGCGAATACCAAATTTTTGTATATTCATCGATAATTGCCGGACCATTACTACAATGAAGTTTTCCATTAAAATATTTTTCAATTCTGCCTGAGGCACCGGTATATATGCAATAGCCTTGATTTGGAATATTTCTTTCGCTGTCCGACCAAATTCCCACGATTATTCCTTAAATTTAATTATCAATTCAATAGGAACCAGCTCACATGGACCGGAATATGAACATGATTTTGCACTTCCTTTTGTGGTAAAAATCCATGCTTTCGACAAGTCATTGGTTGCCCTGCCATCAGTGCTGTTGAAATTTCTAGAAACGTATTTTCCATTATATTGTGAAAAATGGTTATCAGTGGTATTATACCGCAATAGCCAAGCATCCATAGCAATTTCCTTTCGAAATCAATATAAACAATTTTTTGTGAGGTGTCAAATAAGAAAGCCCCAATAATTGGGGCTTTCTTTAGGGAATTCTGCGTTCGATTACAGAATGATTGATTTTTTCAGGTTTAAAATATTTTTCAAAAATTTCTACAGTAAGTGCTGGATCATATTTTTTGCACGAAAAAATGTCCATAAATGCAGAATTTCTGTCCGCCGGACAAAAATGTGCAGAAACATTAGAGTCCTGTAGTAATTGATAACAGGATAGGCCAACTTTCTTGGGATCATGAGTTTCACACCAAAAAATGTTCAAATCGCCAATCTTGACCATCTCGATTCGGTCAAGTAATTCATCAATGAATAATTGTATTGTCTCTCTGCAATTTATTGCAGTGGCATCACAATGAGATGCATCGATGGCGGTTAGCCATCCCCAGGGTACGTTCATTTCTAATAAAAACTCCTAATATAGAAAAACTATTTATCGGGTTTTGATTCCGAAGCTAAAAATCTATCATAAACAACCATGCATGTCAACACAGAAGCAGCATAAATGTTTATAAAACCAATCAAATTATTTGCATCAACCGTAGAATAAAATATATTAATGATTCCAATAACCGCATTGGAAACAATCGCTAAAGCGAATGAAAAAGTAGAAATATTCAAATTTATTTCCTAATTTTAGGCTTGTGCTTTTTTAGCCATTTTTTTATAGCCTGAACCAGTGGGATGAATGTGGTCAGGACTTAGTTCAGGAATAGTAACAGTTGCATCACCGTTTTCTTCTGCAATCTTCAAAATAATTTTTTTAATTCTTGGCTTAATTGCAGGAATAATCCACACAACCTTATTAGAAGTTATGTTTTTTCTGAGAATTCTAAGTTCACTGTCAGTATCAATTCCGTACCAATCATTGGTACCTAAACTAATAACGGTTAATTCAGAATTTAATTTAATTTTATGTAGGTAATGATCAATCCAATGTTTAGATGTCCAACCCTTTTTTGCATGAGTAATACAATGAGGGGAATACATTCCTACACCAACGGCTATTGAATCTCCTATAACATCACAACTAGTAAACATTATTTTCCTTAATTTGTTAAGTCATAACCACGTGAGGTTCGATGTAAATATACCGATCTTCACCTGGTGTCTCCGGGTATACCCAGACATCATCTTTCTTCGAAACATCGCCGAAGTAGTAATTATTTATATGATCTTCTGCTGCTTCTCTAGTATAAAAAACACCAAGCACAGATGATCCTCCTGTGGCATAATCTTCATTATACCATTCCAATAGAAGAAATACCTGAAAATAAAGATCAGATGTTTCGTCTTCTAATTTTTCAGCTTCTTCCATATATCACCTTTTCTTGGATTTCTTTTTATGTGTGGAAATTGATCCAAAGGATAAATGCAATTGATGCCCATGTAAAAAACAAAGCATAACATGGAAATGATAATGCAGGATATTTATATGCTTTTGCCAAAAAGACAAAGCTGCACGTAATCCACACCATTAAAATAATAAATGCATCTCTCATAACTTACCTCTCCGATCAACCACAACTACGTTAGGACGATCATCGCCATTCAAAATATCTTTTAGTTGGCTTTTGAAAGTCTTATCATGGTTTAACACAAGATCCTCTGGTCGCCAACCTTTATCTTTTAATTTTTCATCCAAAGGGCGATCAATGATAATATAGTTTGCAAATTGTCCTTTTGGTAGATTTTGTAATACTCTGAATCTATCCTTGCGTTTGATGTTTGTTGCATCAAGCACCGTTCGCAAGTGATTTTCTGTACGAGTTTTAATCAATCCATGGACATAATTCCAAGTTTTTGCAAGATCCTGTGGACTATGGCCCCAGCCATTTTCTTCGCGAATTTGATCTGATGAAATCACTTCATGTGGTTTATAATTTTTGCTGATATAAGTACTTTTTCCTGCGCCGGATGGACCTACCATAATATCAAGAAATTGTTTACCTGCATGGTGCATTTTAATTTCGTCAGTGTGACATGCAAAAGTTGAAATACCGTATGATCTCCACACTTCAAGTACTTCTGGGCGATCATCAAATGCCATGATAGGTGAATAACCATCTTCGAGAATTTGTTGTAGAATTTCCTCTTTTACAACAGTATCTTTGCGAAAATCATTTGTCTTTCGCATGTAGATTTTGTCATAATGAATGCCATTGCTTTTTAACCAATCTTCACTTACCTGTTGGTATTGATCTGGTCGCGCAGTAACAATTAGGATTGTCTTTCCGGAAGTGTTAAGTGCCTTTACCACAGATGCAGTGGATTCAATTGCGGGATCAAGATGCATCAGTGAGAAAAAATCATTCCAAACTGGTAAAAGATGTGTACGATGCGAACAATCACATAATGTGCCATCTAAATCTACGATAATTGAATCCATTTTGTTATCCTTTTAAGTTATGCTAACCTTAATTTCAGTGGTTAGTGTCATGTCTCTAAATTTGATTACCCTAGTAATCTTCTTTTTACTATATGATGATTTGTTATATCTTTCAATGTCAGTTAGAAAATCAACCAGTTTTTCTTCTGAGTCAAATTCATGTAATTTTTCATACGTACTTCGGAATGGATTATCTGTGTCATATGAATCATGTTCATAATATGTTTCCTCGGTGAATGCACCATATTTTTCCATGTTAAATTCCTTTCATTTGATTAGGGATGATTGCCTGATGCATCCAATGTTTGTCTGTTTGCACATGCCCTTCACGTACTACTTTGCACACATTAGATGAAAAATCAGCATAATGAAATGATTCAATATTCCGAACTACATATCCTTCAATGTTTCCGGTAACCAAAGCATCAATCGTTTCGTGTTGGGCAATAAATTCTTCGAACGGACCTTCCCAAACAGTTTCGACTGGACATATGCCAATTAATTCAAACCATTCGAGAGTTTCTTTCCAAGATAGGCAAATGTTTTCATCATTCCAGATTGAAAAACCCATAAAATATGAGGGTAGATCATCATAATGAATAGAATGTTTTGCATATAGATTTTCACCACATACGCGCCAATTTTCGGGAATTAAATGTTTTATTGATCCGTGAAAACTCTTCATCCAATCACGTGAAGGATGGTGTTTTGAATCGAGTGATCTAGCGTGATAATGATCAGAGTAGCAAGATGCATTTTCCCCATCCATTTTCCAACTCACTGATACAATTTTTCCATAAAAAGGATCGAGTGATTCCACTCGTTTGTCATCATTTTGCAGACCAGGAGACCATGGCAAATGATATGTTCTTGGATACTTATAATATGCCACAGTGTTTCCTTCTTAATTTTTTGTGAGTTTGGTAAGTCCCAACACATCAGGAAGAGTTACCAGTATAACACCTAGGCTAACCAATCCAGTTGGAATTAGAAATAAAATGGCGAGTCCATAAATATTTTTTCCAAATACCTTTCTGCTTGCAAAAAACATCCAGACAGTCGAAAATAGTCCAGTGGCAAGCCAAATTACGCCTAAGTTAAATGCGGTCATCTTGTTCTACTTTAATCTTGTCAAAAATCAGTGCGATTGCTTCATTTGCTGTAGTTTGTGCTTCTTTTGAAACAAGATACAAAGGGCCTCCATCGACAAATTCATAAGGATTTTTTCCTTCGGCCCTGCAACTAAGGATTGCAATCTGTCGTTGTAGCTCGCGTTTTGCCTGTGAAATTGAAAAATTATCGTCCATTAATGATTCCTTTGTTATGCAATATATGTTTCAGTGCAAATTTTGAAGGCATTTTCCATTGTTTCTACATTAACAGCATGCCCGCCCAATGTCGATACAAACGATGTACCATTCCAAACCTGTACAAAAGGACTTGTCCAATATGGACGCCGCTTTCCGTCATTATTACGGACTCGTTTTACAAAGACTCCTTGTTGATCGGTCATCACGCGATAAATCCAACGATCAACAATTGCTTCGTGGGTAGATTCAACGAGAGAAAAAATGTTGTTCATGCCATAGTCCTTAATAAGTTTGCGTTGCATATTTAATAGCTGATTCTTTTGATTTTGTCAAACGAATAAAATGTTCATTTGAACCACCTTGATCTGGATGATATACAAGTGACATTTTTTTGTATGCCTTTTCAATTGCGATGATATCTTTGGTTGGCATGATACCCAATACAAGCCAAAAATCATTGACTATTTCTTTGGGTTTTGTATAGAAATCTTTTTTAAAGAATTTTTTACAGGCATCCCAACCTTTTGCAAAACCAGCATCCTCGCCGCGCGAATAATATTTTTCTTTGGCTTCTTTTTTGCCCTTATAATAACCATCTTTAAAACCATCGTCATATGTTTCATACATATCTTGTGTATTCGGCAAATCGAATGATTTGTAGATGCGGTTGCCATTAAAATCGACTTGAACTAGCATATCATAGTCGCGGATATGACACTTTACATCAACCTTGATAGTTTGTTTGAATTCACATTCCATGTCATATCTCCTTCATTACAGAAGAATTATCAAATACGGGAGGGTCAGTCAATAATTAAATTACCACCAGCCCATATTATTAATCATATCCATCATTACCATACTAGCAGCAACACTGACATTATATGATCGAATAATGCCCTTTTGTGGCAAACTCACGCAAAAATGATTTTCATTATTGAGAAGTTCACTGGGAACACCGCGATTTTCATTGCCGAGGACAAGGACAGGCATCTTGCCCGAAGAATTAATATCCTCAATAACACCTTGCCAATAAAAATTAGGAATAGTTTGTCCACCCTGTTCAACATAGATTGGGATTAGATTGTTTTCCTCGAAAATACGAAGAACTTCATTGCAATCAATATCAACATCGGTTTCCATCGCCTCATGCTTTTCAACATTAAGATAAAATTCGGAACCAACCGTGCTCCGACGATCATACCGGCGCCGACCAATGATGAATACCTTCGAAGCTCCCATTAGAAGTGAACTACGAAGAATAGTACCGACATTAAGTTCACCTGTGACATTTAATACAGCGACTGCAAAAGGAAGTCGGTCAGCATCACAAATTGCCTTGCGTTCTTCCAATGTCATGCCCTTAAATTCATCCATAACATTATGTTCAGACATTCCCTTAGTGATGTCTTCGCGGGCAAGAGTCTGATAATTTACCATTGGATTGGTCATATTAAAATGTCCTTCAAGTTATGTTGTTGAACATTTAATAGTGTTTTCGGGTAGGTCTGTCAACCAAAAACCAATAGATATTCCATTTTTAATTTTTCTGGCATGGCATAAATTTCATCAAAATACCGGTGTCTTAATCGCCAGGCATGTTCTTGTTCAGATACACAAATGTCATTTAGGAACCAAACTTTGGTTCCATTTGCAAATTCGCCTGCAGGCCCATCTTCTCTGTGATATTTTCCGTTCAGACACCAATATTTGGTCCCATCTGCCCATTCAATCGCAGGCCCATCTTCCCGGTGTAGTCGTCCTGCTTCATTATGCCATTTAATGGTACCGTCCGATTGAATTTTCTTAGTAGATGCCATGCCATATCTCCTTAATCAATTTCTTTTATTGAGAATTCACAGGCTATCAAACCAACCATTCACAAATGTACGGATTTCGTCATCTGCTACAATATAGTAGTAATCCGGATCATTAATTGCAATGCGGACAGCCTCGACATCTTCCTCAACTAAACCCATATTTGATAAATCAATTAGATATTGTTCTAGTGTGTCGGAGCGTTTCGCAGAAAAATCTACATAAATGACATTATTCAAAATTACATTCCTTCAATAAAAATTAATCATGATCCGGAAGAATAATAAATTGTTCTCCATCATCACACCATGTCTTTTTAAACGAATTTGCGCCAGAACGCAATGCAATTAGGGTTTCCTTAGAGAGACGCAGGAGATCAGCCAACTGTGCCTCAGATAAATTTTGGTTGTTTTCCATTTGTTTCTCCTAAAAATAAAAATAACTCCGGACACACTTGTATCCGAAGTTTTACACTATCACAAAAAAATTAATTTGTCAACTAAATTATGATATAATCTTTTCTTGGATGTAGATCAGTGAATTTAAAATAAGGGAATTCTTCACGTGTGCCGTAATATTCAGATCGATCAGGGGATTCATCTCCGGACCAGAGCCATGATCCTGCCTCCAAACAGTATTAAATTCTTTCATTAATTTTATCAATAAACATTAACTTTCATAACAAATGGGTAAAAAATTATTAAGAAAAAATATAATCACATATCCCTTCATAACATAAATATTCACATAATGCAATACGAAAGGCGAATCAGTAATTATAATCCGGTCTTGGCTAACCAGGTCAAGCAAGAGAAATTGTTGGTTCCTTTCGGGAGGTTCAAACTCGAATTACAAAATTTCATTGATCGGCATTTGCGAGACAAAGAAATACCGGCTCTACCTGGACCAGATTATACCAAACCAATCGATTTCCCTGCTCGTTTATCCCAGGTAGTTGCAAAAATGGGCTCCAGTATGATTCGATCCATCACCGAGAAAATCAAGAAAGCAGAATCTGCCGGTAACACCCAAAAATACCAGGATGAAATTATTGAGGCATATAGGTCGTCTGAATTTGGAATAGACATAAACCGGGTCAATATCGAATTAGATTCTCGGTTTATTGATATTCAGGTTGCATCTGATACGAAAATTTGCGATTATTGGGTAATCATATCCAAGTCATACCTACAAAATGAAAAGTTATTTGTTCCGTTAAAGCTAACCAATCACATGAAAGGGCTCATAAAAAGAGGTTATGAACTAAAAACCAATTCCCTTCGTTTGAACTGCAATGGCTCTTTTGGTCTCTATTTCGTGAAACCAAAAAGAAAACCGGTAGTTCCAAATAATCCCCGTCTTTTGGGCATTGATATCGGAAGAAATAAAGTCATCACTTGTTCCGATGGAGCAAAAGAAACCACTCATTCGACCGGATGGAATATTAAAGCACTTCTGGATATCCTAAAACGAAAAAAACATAAATCCAAAAATTCGTCTCATGTGCGGAGAGAAATCAAAAATCAGATAAATTATTCATTGAAAAACGATATTACCTGGAATAACATCGATGTTCTGGTCATTGAAAACTTAACAGATATGAAACGCGGCAATAAATGGGGTAATAAGTCTCAAAATTGGCGGGTAGGTTATATCCTAAATAAAATAACGCAATTATGTGAAGAAAACAACGTTTGGCTTACTCGCATAAATCCGGCGCACACAAGCCAGACTTGTTCGGCTTGTGGACACGTAGATAAGAAATCTCGTTTTGGTGAGAATTTCTCTTGTACTGGTTGCGATTTCGTGATAGATGCAGACATAAATGCAGCTATTAACATTCGCAATAAGGGAGCAAATAGTCCCCTTATCAAAAAACATTTGGTCATTGATAATCAGTTATGATTATTGATGTGTTGAATAACTATACGGTATATTTTTCGCCATCAAAAATTTCAATGAGGTAAGACTCGGAATTATCCCGGTCAATGAAATAATATTCATCGAATCTTTTTGAAATGATGGTATTTGCCTGGTTTGGATCAACATCGACCCAAACATTTGAAGAACTATAATCAAACATTCGCCACATAATAATATCCTTTAAAACCAATGTTGAATTCGTTTGTAATATAATTTATACAGTTTTTTATAAATAAAATCAGGTTTTTTAATGTAAAAAGAATTATTACGTTTGCCATCAACGTAAGTATAATGTTTACCAACGCATAATTCAAACAGTTTACGTCTGATAAACCATTTGATTCTATCAAAGTGTGATAATTTTAGTGCATCGATTACGAGAGATTTTTCATGTCCGGAATACCGTTGATAAAATTCATGCATATCTCCGTTATACCAACCAATGCCATGATCAGCAAAATAATCATCGTGACCTGTGATAAAATGAATTTTAAATTCTTCTGGATTAACATGCATGTTCATTTCCTTTTGTATTGGTTCAGCCATAGGGTGTAATTTACGTTACCTTTAAGTGTGCCTTGTGTTGATGTACTGCAGGACCCAACACTTCCAATACAACACTCATTAAAAATGTTCTTCTGAGGAATCACCTTCAGTTTCTTCAACTTCTTCCAAGTCATCTAACGCATCATAGCAATCATTTGGTTCTACGTCAATTTCATATTTGTCCAGTTCATCTAATCGTTCTGCCATACGTTCTGCTAATGCAACAGCACCGGGAGACATTCTTGCTTCTGCGTCTTGTAACCATTTTTCATTTGAACGATACCAATTTGCGCCATAAAAACAACCGATGCCTCTTCTTTGATCACCGTGCAATAGCAATTGTTCATATTCAGGGGTTCTTCGTTTTTCAGGAACCCCCAATTCATCAAAAATATTCACAATAACCCCATTTTAAATAAAATTCTGCAACCAGATTTTTGCTGCTGCCAATGTCGGCATTATAATTGTTTTTTTGGTTGCATAGTGAATACAATACCATTGTTTTCGTCCAGTATTCCTGACATGTCCGACACGAACGTTAGTGGATGAATCCATTAACACCCTGGTACCGATGACAGTTGTTGACCATATCATCATCCGTTTCCTTCACTATCTACTTCAAATGTCCATTTTGCCTTAAATACTCTCGGCACCGCGATAATGCGTGATTTTAATATCTCGATTACTAGTCCTCGCTGATATGGCATTAATTTATTTTTAGAAGGTTTTGGCTTTTTCAAGGTAAACCTCATATTGTTTTCGTGCAATGTTTAATTTCGCGTTTGCAATATTAGCTTCACGCTGTTCAACGATAATTGCAGCAACCAATTTGGATTCGTCATTGTTCATTTTATCAGGAATTACCATTATTATTTCCTTTCAACTTCGAAGTGCTTTCCACATTTTATATTTGTTTTCTTCTACGATGCTTTCACCTAGTGGAGTCAGCCTGCACATAGGTGTATATCCATGTCTGATGGTGGTCAGCAAACCTTGATCATACAATTCTGAATGCTTGATATCATCATATACCAACATAAGGGAGTTTTGAATTTCTGCAAGATCACTTAAATGATCAAATCCAAAATCCAATTGATTCTGCGACGGTCGTGAATGTACAGTGTGATAAACAATATCCACTAATACTTCTAACTTTCCCTTCAGGTATGCTTTTTCCTCCGGTGTCATCGTGGACAAATCAAACGAGCGATTATTCCAATTATCAATTCTATCAAACAGTTTCGGAGTTTTTACAGCATCATACATTGTACGAATATTTTGTGCAAGTTCTTCACCTTGTTCGCGAGTGGTATGATGAAAGGAATCCATGACATGATCCAAAAGAATTGTATGCATTGCAGGATAATTATCAACAACCTCTTCGTTGATAATTGCATCGCGAAATTCTTCAATATATGATGTCATACCACAATCCTTTTAATTGTCATACGATGTTTATATCAAACATCCTTATCTGTGTCAACTGTTGTGACAAATGTCATTTTATCCTTTTTGGTAGACTAAACTTCATCGCTTCCGCACAAGGAAATTTATCACCTTCTAAAAACCAATGACCATTCAATTGGAATGGTCGAAGAACTCTGTCTCCATTCCAATAAGTAGTAGCAATCTTAATAAAACCAAGCTTACTTAATTGATTTCGAAGTTTTGTAAATTCATCATGATCCGTATGACCACTAATTTTGTATGCAATGTGTTCATCACGCAAAATCAACTCAAGGTCTTCTGGACTAGGATTATCCATGTTAACTTTATATCCAATACGATCATCTGACACAGAACAAAAGAATTGTTCATCAATGTAGAATTCATTGTCCTGCATGTTTTATTCTTTCAAGAAATTGTTTCAATAACTTCGCCATGGACGAAATAATAAACTGAATATTCTGAGGTTTTTGACGACCAATAATTATCATATTTTTCCAAGGCTTCTTCTTTGGAATCAGCCTTTACCAAACGAATATCTTCGAATTTATTTTCTTTTTCCATATATTCAGTTGCGTAAACAATGCCCTTAACTAGAAAATATTCCATAAAACCTCCAAAAATTATTGGCGGAATCGGTGGGATTCGAACCCACGGAAAGCAGGATCACTGCCTTCGCAACATTTCCAATGTTGTCCCTTCGACCACTCGGGCACGATTCCCAATTAATTATTGTTTTGATTTTAGATCATCAATGATAAAAGTCAACCGATTAATTTCAGGACTGTCAGGATAATAACGTTTTGTTGATCCTAGTTGCTGTTCTGCAATGCGAAGAAAATCGGCTTGGGTGAATTTTTGAGTCATTATAATTCCTTAATAAGTATCGAATAATTTTTCGAATTCAGTGTAATCTGTATCATCACCGACGGCAGAAAGTGCATTTTCAATTGCATATTTGTCTGCATCATAAGCGAGCTTGTACTTTACGCGCATTGTTGCAAGAAATACAGTTTTCTTTTCTTCTAGTGCTTTTTCTCGTGCAATTTTTTCTTCGGCACGAATTTTTTCAATTTCTGTGCGGTACCAAGTTTGTAGATTTGCCCGCACTTTTTTAATATTGTTTTCAAACACCGAATAGGTATCAACAGTAGGAACATTCCTACGAATATCTTGCAGATACCCCGCTTGTTGTGTAATATATTTTGTGTTTCTTGCACGAGATTTGGTATCAACTTCGCTGTATGATGACGGAATCCCGATAGCCGTCATCAACAAAGTAATTCGTGCTACAACTTTTTGATTATGTTCAATCTTTTTTAGATTGGATTCATGAATGGGTTTTGCCTGTTTTAGTAGGTCATCAAGTACTTGATTTAGTTGCTTGAATCTGTTTTCTGCAGTTGCAGCAGTATGTCCTGTTCCAGAACCATAGGAATTATAGTTATAATTTCCGTGATTGTCAATTGAGGTAAGACCATACGATAAAATATGATGAGTTGGATATGCATCTAGTTTTTGTGGAACCGGATTATCTTCATCACATTTTTTCTGAAGGGTAGCAATATGAGATAACAGGAATTCAGTTGCTTCTTCTGGAGTTTTTACATATTTCATATTAAGAACCTTGATTTAGATAATACATAACAATGATCCCTGCCCACAATACAAGTGAAATTGGAATACCGTATGAAATTCCTTTTGCAAATGATTTTGCCACCATTATTTCCTTAGTAGAAACTCAGCGAATTTTACTTCACTTTCCACGACAAAATTAAAATACGTGGCATCGGTTTTTCGAAGTCCAATTTCTCGCAAAATAATTGCATCCAGCGCCATATCATGTCCGTTTAAAAACATTTCTTTTCGGTCAGGATGTGACATTACAACATCATAAAATGTTTCTGTGTCCATATTATATACTTGTTTTGGTTTCATTGATTTATATCCGCATAAAATGACATGATGACAAACTCATTACTAGTTACTTGTCATCATGTCAAACTTTAATTACAGTAAATGAGAGTAATTGAAGCCTGTTTCTTCTTTCTTACGAGTTAGAAGAAGACGACAATCATTATCATGGAACTCAAATGTGCCTTCCTTAGCATCAACTCTCACTAGCTTATCAGTTGTGAAACGATAATCCATGTACTCTTCATCTTCTTCATTACCAGTTTCGGAACCTAGATATTCTACCTGAATGCCGTTTTGAGCAAGAGGATTTCCGTAGTACTGCTTGTTATACAGTTTTTCAGTGATGTCCTTGCCATTGATATGTGAAGTGATAGTGTATGTTGAACCACTATCAAATTCAGGTTTGATGTTAAGTAGTTCTAGTGCATCTGCAGGACTTTCGTCGTACATATTCATTTCTTTGACAAGAGCCTTAAGCATATCAAAGGTGAATGCAGAAAATAGCGAAGCAATTGAACAAATATTCGAAATATATGTCTTATTGTTCAGATTATCCTCACAATATTCTTCAATGAAAGTTGAATCAATTCCAAAAAAATCAATCAGATAATGAAGACGACCTGGACGATTTCGCAGATGTGTATCAACACGATACTTGTCATTTACTGTCAGCAGGAACAATTTTTTGCTTGAAAACACCCCATCAAACATGGTGAGCAGTTGTTCCTGCGTTTCCTTTGAAAATGTCTTTTCGTATTCATCGAGGAAAATTACACAAGGCTGTTCAATGTTTTGAAGCATCGTGAACAGTCCGTCACCTACTAACTGTTCATTGTTCAGGATAATAGTTGGAACGCCTTCTTTGGCCAGCTCAATTGAAATATTCTTGGCTAGAAGAGTTTTTCCGGAACCCTTTTCTCCGTTTAGTAGAACACCGGTTGATGCACCACGTTCCTTGAATGTATTGATAATTCGGCTGGTGTAGCGAGTGGTACTACCATAAAGTTTTGATGGCATCTCGAAACTATCAATTTGTGATAGGTAGAAATTACCAGTCATGTCAACTTTGATTGTGTAATTTCCTGCCGGAAGAGCCCGATGAAGATCCATGGATTCATCAGTGGCAACGCGGTAGTCTACGCCATTCTTAAGAAAAAGAGTCATATAGGTTTATATCCTTAATTTATATTGAGAATTATTGTTTACATTAGAATTTTTAAAAAGTCAAATGGATTTTATTCAAACCCACCGACAATATTGAATTTTTCATCATAAATTTGGCATGTATGAACTTCATAATATTTATTATTGTCAAGGACCACCCCGAGTGATGTCATATATTTCTCGCCGAAAATAACAACTTGATAAGGAGAAATGTGAGATACGTTGGCATACCAATGTACTTTGTCACCAACCTCATGCGCTCCCGGGGCAACAATAACATCAAATGTATCTAGTTTATTCGGATGGTAAATGAAATTTCCTTTAGCAATTGCACCACCTTGTGCTCCGATGTTACTATCAATTGATGAAATAATTCCCTCTGCAATTAATTCGCCTTCAACCATTAATACGATCCTTCTCCGGTATATTCAGTATACATTGTATTTGATACAGCATCAACAATTTTTGTTAGATCACATGCATATAATCCTGCACAACTGAAACTGTTTAATTCAATTACTTTTGGTCCATTTGGAGTCAACGCAACATCAACAACATATGCAAAATCAACTTGCCAGTTGTGTTTTGCAACTTTGTTAGCCAACTCAAAGCAATCATCGGGATAATCAATCCTAATATCTAATTTGTTGTCCCATCTATATTCAGAACCAGTAATCACATTATTATTTACAATAACAAAACGAAATTCGCCTTGTATCTCTTGTAAAGGAGAGATTAGGATCATTGTATCATCTACTACAGATGATACTTGTTCAAGCATATCGATTGTATCATTCCAAGTGTCAAACATGATAGTTTGACCGGCAAAGGTTTTAAATCCTGAATTAGGTCGGATAAACAAACCCTTTTTGTAATTTGAAAATCCTGAAGGACCTCGATACTTAAACATTTTCCATGTCATGAAAATTGCTTTATCATTTAACATCCAATCAAGTGGAAGATTGCTAAGATAAGATGCTGCTACAGTCCTATCATTGATACCTAATGCAGCATATCCCAAATCAGGGTATTTCTTGATAACCTGTCTAACAAAAGGATGACTTCCATATAGAACGTTGATACCAGACAAATCTAACTCTGGAATATCAGGAAATCCACTTGGTTTAATTCCAACTAACACACATTCATGCCCCTGATCCTTCACGACTTCATGAATTTTTTTGTTATGCATTGATAATCTATGTACCACAGTTTTATCGATGATCCAGGTAACTTTGTTCATATCTTTCCTGTTGATTGGGCAATTAAAATGTCGATAATTTTATTGGCTCTATCCATAATTTCAGTTGAATATGATTGTCCATAAATGTCAAACACTGCACTTTCGATTTTGGATTTGATTGTTCTTGGATTGTGACCATCTTTGAATGCTTCAAAAATATAATCTGCCCAATCTACTGTCAATTTATTATCGTGGAAGTAACCTAGAATGATTTCTAATGGGATACCTTGGGTAAAACATAATTTACCTATACCATCGAATACAGGTTTATTGTCTGAAGTTTTTCCAATTAATTTCATGTAAATTTTAACCTATGTTCGACCATTAATTTGGGATCAAGGTGTGATGTTATTGTAGTGGGAGTAATTTCTAGTTTGTCCAAATGTTTTACACACCATTTCCATTCTTCGATATTTGCAAATTCTTTGCCAAACAAATAATATTGTTCACGACCATCTTTAATGCAGTCTTCTTTGGTAGAACGGAAGATAGCAGGTCCATCTTCCCGGTGCGCATGTGATAAACATTCCGCGTAGTTGTTCCAATAACGTTCATATGCAAATTCCGGCACTAATGTCCAAACATACCAGGTATCAAACATTTTTCGGTTCAATCTTATTTTGGCAGAATTAAGTTTCTTAATTTCTGCAACTGACATTGAATGACTTTCGACACCATGATTAATTTTCATTTGAATCTCATTTTATATTCGATTTCTTTTTTATTGTCCTTGAAAACAATTCCTGTTTGCTGAGAAACATAAATATGTTTCGTATTTTTCACGCACCATTCCCATTCTGCTTGATCATGGAAATAGTGTCCATGCAAAAAATACGCATCTGCATAGTAATATTTGTTTTTGGATATTCTCGCAGGCCCGTCTGCCCGGTGAAGATGTCCGTTATAAAACCAGTCTATAGTGTAGACATCTTCTTTTTGTTGATGTCCTCTGTTACGTTTAGCCATTATCCGCCAGTTTTCAGAAGGTACTTGTTTGAAATCGCCTTGAAGCTGAATTCCGGGTTCTGTACAGACTTAAATACGAGCCCTTCACGTAGATTTGCATTTAGTGAGGGGCCATCTGCCATGTCTAGCAGTTCAGAAGTGGTAAGCTGACACGCCTTAATTTGATCATGCACAGGACAATGATCAAGCAGAGTAACAACCTGACCTTCGGCAATCATTTCCTGTTGGATTTCGCGAATTCGTTCAACCATTTCTACACGTTCAATTGCAGATAGGTAACGAGATTCATTGATGTCGTAAATATCGAATACAAACAGACGATAATCCTTGAGGTTTTCCCAATTGCCCTGTACACCTGGCCCCATTAGTTCGGATTGGATTGCATAATTGCCTAGCTGACCAATAATTGTTGCAAGTCTGGTCTTTTCCATTGCCTGTGCAAAGGCAGATGAATTATCATTTTGCCAATCAAGTTCTAGATTACGACTGCAAAGTCCGACGTAGCCATCGCGATGATAGATAGTGCAACTAGAGCCTTCTATCTTTGTTGTAACTTCAAAATCATCATTGAAATGATTTTCAAAATGGCGATCCTTTAGATTCTGCACTCGTTCCTGGTCAGTCTTAGGAATAAAACTAGGAAAATTACCACGGGCCTTGCCTGACAGAGCAGCAGGTACCGGAGGATCCCACTTAACGATACCTAGAAGGTCAGAAACATCCAGACCATCTTCAATTTCGGTGATTGTTTCCGGAACAAGAGTTAGGAGGCCCTGAGAGACCTGACCACGGAGACGAATTGTCTTTAATCGGAAGCCCTCACCTTCTGGATTTTCTTCTGAAACAAGCCACTCTTTCTTTACATACGAAGACCTACGAAGAAATTCAAATTGTTCGGTGACAGGAAGAAGGCTATCAATTTCGTAATAAATTACATTGTCACCTACTTGGTACTTGTTGACCTGATCAACAATCATCCAGCCATCTACCTTATATGCGCAAATTAGATCAGCACCAGGGATAGGATGCACTTCGGCAATGGTACGGATTGTCGCAAGCTTGCGTTCAGACATATTTTTGTTCCTTGATTTCTGTTTAGCTTGTTTTCTTTTAGAATAAACCTAATATAATGTCAACCAAATACCAATAGATATTCCATTTTTAATTTCTCTGGCATGCCATCGATTTCATCAAAATACCGGTGTCTTACTCGCCATGCATATTCTTGTTCGGACATTTTAACGCCATTCAGATACCAGGCCTTAGTTCCATTTGCCAATTCAATCGCAGGCCCATTTTCTCGGTGTCGTTCCCCGTTCAAGAACCAGGCTTTGGATCCATTTGCCAGTTCAAGTGCCGGGCCATCTTCCCGGTGGCATTTGCCATTCAGGTACCAAATTTTTGTTCCATTTGCACCTTCAACTGCTGGCCCATCTTCTCGGTGCAGTTGTCTGGCTTCATTATACCATTCAACGGTACCGTCCGATTGAATTTTCTTAGTAGATGCCATGCCATATCTCCTTAATCAATTTCTTTTATTGAAAATTTAATGGCATGTCAACCAAATTTTAGAAGATATTCCATTTCTAATTCAGGTTTGTGAAAAATTATTTTTTGAGGAATAGTTGATGAAATACCCAATCCAGATGCTCTAGATTTTTCAAATGACAAATCATTTATATGCTTAACACACCATTCCCATTCAGATTTGTTATCATAAAATCTGTACCCATGTAGATAATATACATCAATGTCATGCTGATCGTTCTGCTCAATTGCTGGCCCGTCGTTTCTATGTCTATCGCCATGAATAAACCAATCTTTTCTACCTGACGAAAAGATTACGGCAGGACCATCTTCACAATGAGTCCTGCCTTTATCATCTTTCAAACAAATCATTAATTTAAACTAAAAATTCTAGAATGTTTTGGAACCATAGGGATCAAATAATCCATTTGATCGCCCAAAATTCTTCTATTTTGTAAAATTAATCTTTCGGCATGAGTAGGTACATAAGGAAGGAACAATAATTCCAATCCTGCTTCCTCCAATGTTTTGTGACCTTTATATTGGTTGCATTCCATACAGGCCGACGTTGTGTTCATCCAGGTATCTTCACCTCCCCTGAAACGAGGAATAATGTGGTCTCTACTTAATTTGTTAGAGGGAAATTTATATCCGCAGTAGGAGCACCGGTTACAATCCCTGGCAAACAACGTGGAATTAGTAAGCATCACTTTTTGCTCTAGAATATTTTTCTTGCTGGATCCATTAATAGCAATGATACTTGTTGTTTCCAAACATGATTTAGTACCATCTTTTTGCGTTCCGCCGCGATATTTTATAACTGTGTCACCAAGTGACCATGCAACTTGACCTTTTGCGTGGTGCAAGATCGCGGCATCATAACTAATCCATTCTCTAGGTAAACCAGATACATCTAGAGCAAGAATGTTGCTCATTTTATAAACTCCTTTGTATTATTTACATATTATATTTTACGTGCAAATTTTGTCAATTTGTTCGGCAGTCAAATTCTTTTGAATTGCTGCAATCCGACATTCTGATTTGGCGTGATCAGCATATGTTTCTGCAATGAAACCACCGATTACAATAAAAATGATCGCAATAAAAAACCATTTCATTTCATTCATAATTATTTTCCTTTATCAGATTTAATATAACCCAGGGAATATCCGAGCCAAAATACGAAAATGAAAGCGATTGTTTCCCAAAACATATTAAAAATCCTTTCGGGTGTATTTGTGTCCTATGCTATTTGTTATTGTGCCAGCAAGTTCAACTGCTTCACCAAGGTGCATCCATTCCATGTCAACAACCTCACCATTTTTTGTCCAAACTACAGCATATTCTTTTGGCAGAATTCTAATATCCTCTGGCATTAGATTTGGCTTTTTCATGTCTTGTGTTCCGTAACGTTGAAACACACGAAATTCACGATCACCTACTTTACCTTTTCCGCGTCTTTTCCAGCCAGATATTTTCTTGCCTGTGGTGTAAAAATTAATAGCATCATAATTTGAACCAATCGACAAAGAAGAATAATTATCCACCATCCAATTAGCAATATATTGTTTACATAATGAACTTACATCTGTCATCGCCGCCTCCTTTATCTAACACAAAATTATGCAGGTGAAAGAACCCATCGTCCAACAATGTTACCGAACATATCGATATTGCCTTCCGGTTCAATGGTGACTTTTTTTACTGCTCCTGCAATTTCCAACTCATCCAACGAATCTCCGTACAATTCAATGTGCAGCAAAGACCATCCGGGTTCCTGCTGTTTCGCATAAAGGCTCCAAAAAGCACATGATTCAGGCGTACAATTTCCTGCACCATATCCTTCTGCAATGCTATTTGCAGTAGTATCAATAAACTCTGCAAGCCGGTACATTTCACTTTCAATCACTTCAATATCAACAACAATCATGATATTTCCTTTTTAATTTCGAGGAATTCCGAATGGCGTGCAAACTTCCAACCAAATCTTGTGGTTGCACAACGTTCCATTTCGATAATGACCTTATAAGGATGGTGGACAACAATATCACGCATGACATCAAGATCATATCCGCTATCAAATACCATGTGATTCGTCATGGCATCAAGTTGATCACCGAGAACATTCTTCACATCATTGCGATGCACTGTGCAATAATACAGCATAATTAAATTCCTTTAATCAGTGTTTTGTTGCATTCTTTCTATCGAATTCGGAACAAGCTGTCAACCAAAATTATTCATATCGCATGGTATATTCGATTTCAAGTTTTTCATCAATAAAATCCATATAGATGTATTCATCATCAAAACTGAATTTCAGTTTATCATAGTGTGATAGAACCCATTCATATTCTTCTTTGGAATTATAGTTATAATTATGCAGGTAATATTCTGCTCCGTATTTTTCCCAGAGAATTGCAGGACCGTTAATACGATGCAACTGATCGTTTTGCATCCACCTTAGCGTAGGAGGATACATGTTGCCCCAACCATAGTCAATAGTCGCGGGCCCAGACACACGGTGAATTTCCGATAAGTCATTTGGATTTTCATGATATTCGATGTATCCCCGTCTGTCATATGTAATCCCTTTCCCATCCACAAAGATGGAATGTGGACCAATAACCTCGTCAAATTGTACATTTTCGATCACTTTAAACCATACCTCTTTCTAAGCATAGAATGCCCTGATACTGCCTCTGAAAGACTATGATAAGTCCCTACAACTTCGGATTCGGCGCTGGTGAATAGACATGATTCGTATGAATACCCCAAAAGTTGCGATGATCCAGCAGGCATTCGGGAAGTATACAACCAAGCAGTAGGACTACTAAACCATCCGCCATTATGCGAAATGTCCAAAACATGAGAATTTCCATCAGTCATATAAAATTCCTTATCCAACAGTATATTCAACTACCTTAATACCAGCAGCTTCAATTGCCGACTGACAAATCTTGCAAGGCTTTGCAAGCCCGGGCGAGCCATCCGACTTATAACGGGTAACCAAAATACGATGAGCCCTGGCCAGATCCTTACACTTCGTAATAGCATGAATTTCAGCGTGAAGAAAGATGCTATTTGGCTTACCGACTTTAGCAGCATAATGAGCCTGAACCGGATGACTTTTCAGATAAGAATTTTGACCAATGCTAAGAACACGTCCCTTACGGTCATAGATGATAGCAGTAAGCTGATGAACGATGCTCATAAATTAACTTCCCCTATAAGAGTTCCGTCTTGTTGAAACTTGTATAGAGATTTTGGGTAAGATT
>Ga0116227_10004645_pt1 | contig 29665 bp, 18 predicted proteins | sample S1TSphgellanicum_FD_89693 | JGI IMG/M metagenome (GOLD analysis project Ga0116227, IMG submission 89693) | Host-associated microbial communities from peat moss isolated from Minnesota, USA - S1T2_Fb - Sphagnum magellanicum MG | ecosystem: Host-associated > Plants > Peat moss > Unclassified... | reverse complement strand
TGGTGGCTTCCCCCAAGTCCGGGCCGTGGTGAGTCTTGTGTGTCCGTGTTGCCCGTGGCTCGTCTTAGCACCAAGGGTGCTCCAACTATGCACTAACCACTTTGTGTGGGTTGTGTGCAGGCCTGTGTGAGTGAGTGAAGCTTGTCAACTCTTCCTAGTCCCATTTCGGAGCTCTAACACGCCCCTCTACCCCTCAAAGTGTTGTGAGCTAGGGAGCGTGCTCCGACTCCTCCTTCTTCCGCTGTTTTCTACTTGGGCTCACATTTAAGTCCTTTAAGGAGTTGGGAGTGCGTCATCGGCATTTGATGGCCAAGGATCCAAAGAAGCAATTGCAATTGTGGAAGGAAAATTCTAAGTGTTAATGAGGACATTGACCTTTTCTTCTAGTGGGGGAGAGTGTCGCAACCCCACTTTGAGGGAGTTGTGAGGTCGCCACTCACATTCCCGAAAATGGGACTTGGGAGTCCTTTAGGACTCTCGAAAACTCAGAGCGTAATTGCAGGGGTCAAAACACCTTGCACTAAGGCGTTCTTTAGACCGTTAGAAAGGTCTTGAAATGTAGATATCCAAAATGGCCTTGCATGAGCCATTTGGACATCTGGAGCACAATTTAGGGTCGAAAGAAGGGCCAGGAATCAAATTGGCAGTTTGACTCCCGACCACTTAAAGTCGAGAATCGACCTGATCCTGGTGCGTGCAGGTGAAATGCAACACACCATTGGAAATCTCTCGAGGCATGTTACAACTTTGGTTTAGACCTCGTCTCGATCCGAGTTCAAGGTGAGAAGTTATGAACGTCCAAACTCCCGAGAGTCCAAACTGGGACAATTTTGTGACTCCACTTTGGGAGTCCCGGGAAAAAGAGCCATTTGGATGCAAGTGTGGCGGAGAGTTGCAGAGAATACTATATGGGGGAAGGTGGTGGCTTCCCTCGAGTTTGGGCCGTGGTGAATCAAGTGAGTCCAAGGTAGCCCGTGGCTTGTCCCAACACCAAAAGGGTGCAGAATGAGTTTTAACCAACTTGTTGGTTGGATTTAGATGCAGGGCCGTATAGTTGAATAAGCTTGTCCCTCTTCTTAGTCTATCCCGGAGCTTTCAGCACGCCCTTCTCACCCCTTTTAGTGCTGGAAGTTGGGAGCGTGCCCCGAGTCTTAGAAATTCTGCAATTTGAGTAACCTAGCCCTGACTTGGGGCTAACTTGGGACTTGGGAGCGCGTCATTGAGGCAAGGTCGTGCCGCAAAAGTCGACATTTGATGGCCAAGGATGCAAAGAAGCAATTGCAATTGTGGAAGGAAAATTCTAAGTGTCAATGAGGACATCAACCTTTTCTTCTAGTGGGGGAGAGTGTCGCAACCCCACTTTGAGGGAGTTGTGAGGTCGCCATTCACACTCTTAAAAATGGAACTTGGGAGTCCTCCGGGACTTTCAAAAACTCAGAGCGTGATTTTAGGAGTCAAAACACCTTGCACTAAGACGTTCTTTATACCATTGGAGAGGTCTTGAAGTTTAAATGTCCAAAATGGCCTCACATGAGCCATTTGAACATTTGCAGCACAAGTTATGGTCAAAAGAAGGGCTAGGAGTCAAATTGACAATTTAACTCCTGACCACTAAAAGTCGGGAATCGACCCGATTCCAGTGCGTGCAGGTAAAGTGTGACACACCTTTGGAAAGCTCTCGAGGACAACTACAACTTTGCTATAGACCTTGTCCCGATCCGAGTTCGGGGCGAGAAGTTATGAACGCCCAAAATCCCGGGAGTGTAAATTGGGACAGTTTCGGGACTCCACTTTGGGAGTCATGGGAAAAAGAGCCATTTGGATGCAAATGCGGCAGAGAGCTACAGATAATACTATATGGGGGAAGGTGATGGCTTCCCCCGAGTCTGGGCCATGGTGAGTAAAGTGAGTCCAAGGTAGCCCGTGGCTTGTCTCAACACCAAAAGGGTGCAGAATGAGTTTTTACCAACTCGTTGGTTGGATTTGGATGCAGGACCATATAATTGAGTAAGCTTGTCCCTTTTCGTAGTCTATCCTGTAGCTTTCAGCACGCCCTTCTCACCCCCTTTAGTGTTGGAAGTTGGGAGCGTGCCCTAAGTCTTAGAAATTCTGCAATTTGAGTAACCTAGCCTCGACTTGGGGCTAACTTGGGACTTGGGAGTGCGTCATATGCTGTTGGAAAGGTCTTAGAATGGAGATGCCCAAAATGACCTCGCATGAGCCATTTGGACATCTAGAGCACAATTTAAGGTCGAAAGAAAGGCTAGGAGTCAAACTGCCAGTTTGACTCCCGACCACTAAAAGTCAGGAATCGACTCGATTCCGATGTGTGTAATTGAAATGTAACACACCATTGGAAATCTCTCAAGGAAAGTTACAAGTTTGCTTTAGACCTTGTCCCAATCAAAGGTCGGAGTGAGAAGTTTTGAACGCCCAAAGTCCTGGGAGTCCAAACCGGGACAGTTTCAGGACTCCACTTTGGGAGTCCTGGGAAAAAGTGCCATTCAGATGCAAGTGCGGCGGAGAGACGAAGATAATACTATATGAGGGAAGGTGGTGGCTTCCCCCGAGTTCGGGCCGTGGTGAGTCAAGTGAGTCCAAGGTGTTCGTGGTTTGTCCCAACACCAAAAGTGTGCAGAATGAATTTTAACCATCTTGTTGGTTGGATTTGGTGCAGGACCGAATAACTAAGTAGCTTGTCCCTCTTCTTAGTCTAATCCTAGAGCTTTCAGCACACCCCTCTCATCCCCTTTAGTGCTAGAAACTGGGAGCGGCACCAAGTTCCAACTATTTTTGCTCTTTAACATAGTTGGGCCCTTTTTGGGCCTAACAAGGAACTTGGGGGCATGTCACTGGCTGCACCAGAATCAAGGATCTCTGGTGCCCAGAGGACAGAAAATGGAAAAGCCTATCCGCACTAGGGATGAAATTCCATGCATCCAACAGAAGTTACAAGGAGATAATTATCGTTAGTATTCCCCGGAACCAAGCCACATACATTAATTGTGCCTAGGTGGGGGATTGGATCTGTAATAAAACACCAAGCACGGGCACCCCACTTGACTGGGTGTATCATGTGATTGAATTTGCCTATAGCACGGTTAGTGCGATCGAATTCCAAATAATCTTGCCCAGCGGCTTCATCAAAGCCACAAGCTCCTAAGCTCTCACCCTCTCCACCGAAGGCTACCTCCCCGTCAGGGTACTATCGCATGAAAGGCACAGGGCAACACTCAAAGTGGCTAGAGAACTTCCGACTCTAGGTAGGAAAGCTCCTCTATACTACATCTTTGTTTATTGAGAACCTCCTTTGGGACCCAGGGAGTGGCATTGGCAAGGGACTCCTCCTATGGGGGATGCACCTTTCTTCGGCTATTCTGCCAAGAGAGGATACTGGAACACTAGGACACTCTCTCATACTCCTAGCACTCATTCATTCATATAACAACTCAACCTTTGAAACTCCACCATCTCACAAGTCATCATGAAAATGTGGCACAACTCTCACCCTCGAAAAGTGGGCACCTTTATTTGGCTGACCCTTAACCGCGGCCTCTCGGTCGACATTTGGCTACAACACATGGGGATCCCCCCCACTTGTAAAGTTTGCAGCTTTGGGATGATTAAATCCCTTCAACACTACCTCTTAAATTGCCCCCCCACCCAGCGCACATGGGAGGCCTTCAAGAGGATTTGGGTGGACTGGACGGCGGTTGGGGACGTCTCCCCAACTTGGCTTTTCATTTTGTTGGGCGAGGCCATTTTCAAACGCGAAGATGAACCCCCCGGACTTTAGGGTTACCATGTTGGTGGCTTCTCCTACGTCAAACAACCCCTGGATATTTTCCATAGCTTCCTTTTCTATTATTTTTGGTCTGAGAGGTGCCGAAGGCATTTCAACGACTAGTACTCTCTTAGGAAGGTCCTTCACCAGGCTTGGGTGGCCACTGTCGAAGTCGGTATGGCCACTTGGAAAGCTATTAGAGCCCATCGGCCCAGTAGAGACCTGCGCATTCAAGATAGAATTGAGAAAGCCTTTAAGGCTGAATGGTTTCATCTAAACATCTTCGGGGAGGACAGCGCCACCATCGCGTGGCACTTCCTCCTTCCCTTATACTATTTGGATTTTTCTAATGATTGAAGGGGTTATTGCCTCCCCCCCTTCCTCAAGGTTTCCTGCGTCTCTCCGTGGCGCCTACATCCGAACGGCTTTTTGTCCTGGGATTCCCAAGGAGGAGTCCCGAAACTGTCTCGGTTTGGACTCCTGGGACTTTGTGTGGTCATAATTCTTTGTTCAGACCTCCGATTGGGATGAGGTCTGAAGCAAACTTGTAATTCTCCTTGAGATCTTTAAAATAGTGTATCACACTCCACCTGCACGCACCGGGGTTAGGTCGATTCCTGACTTTTAGTGGTCGGGAGTCAAACTGCCAATTTGACTCCCGGCCCTTCTTTTTGCCATAACGTGTGTTGCAAATGTTCAAATGGCCCATGAGAGACCATTTTCGACATCTACACTTCGATAGCTTTCCAATGATATAAAGAACACCCCAATGCAAGGTGTTTTGACCCTTGCGATTGAACTCTAAAGTTTTGGGAGTCCCAAGGAACTTCCCAATCCCCATTTCGGGAGTGTGAGTTTCATCCTCACACTCTCTCAAAGTAGGGTTGCGACATTGACGAGCAACATGACATTGCTATTGTTATGATGGTTAGGGTGGGTTATATTTTGTGGAATTCTTGGTTGTGTTTTTGCAAAGGTAGGGGTTGTTGCCTATATTTCTACAAAGGTAGATTCTTTTTGGCCCATGTGTGTTTTTTAATTTGTTGAATTTAATGGTTGTTTTAGAAACCAATGAACTTTCTAAACTCCAATCACATTGATTTCTCTCCTTGCATGATTTTCTTTAGTTCTTCTTGTATATTAATTTGGTTGATTAGGTCACTTGGGCTGGAAAGGCCAATTTTAGGGGTTCAATTCCCCCAAAAGTGCTTGTGATTATGATTATTTCTGGCTGCTTTTATACTTTCAAAGGATTCTATATCTTTGACAATTCTACAACTTGCCCTAAATAGTTGCCAAATTTCGACACCAACAATACAAACCTCGCCATAAAAACTCCAACTGCATTTGATTAATAGCCTGAAAACTCTCTCTGCATTCCAAAACTAGCTAGCTTTTTTTCACTCAGCAATTTAGAAAAATGTCAAATAATTCATGGAACAAATTGAATTGGCAGCCAAGTTTTTATAAAGAATCTGTTAGTGGGGCCACATAGAGCTCCTACAACACCTTGTTACTAGCCATAGCGGCACCAACTCCACTTTAGAGGTGGCCCCACGGCTACTTTGCAAAAATGAAAAATCAAACACTGGATAGTACATATAATAAGTGAGTGGGAGATCATGGAAACTTACCCTTAATATGTTTCAGGGGAATGAAAACCTGAGAATTAAATATTGCGAAATAGGAACCCATAAAAGAAATCTGTGAATGGGGATATCTTAGTTTTCCATTAAAATCATCCCATCTTCTTTAGATCATTCATCCAATGAGATCAGATTTTGCATTTGATATTCAATTGAAAGTACAAAACACTTATAATTCATTTCATGCATCCATCAGCTTTCTTTCCATCCATCATAATCACAATCATCCATCAAAGTTGAATTTATGCATGGAAGTTCATCTGCTGAAATCATGATCATTCTTTAAGAATTGTTATCTTTTTCATTTGTCAAAGACCATCCCACACTTTTCAATAACACTTATCCATCTATTTTTGTTCCTTCAATTGGGCTTGTCAGCATCCGCATCATTTGTAGCCCTATTGACAAAGCCAAAAAATCCAGCTCCAATCACTAACTCCTATCCCTTCAGATTGCTCTCAAACTGTGGCTCAAAAACACCCCAATGACCAGCTTGACAGGGATCCTTTTCAAGCTTGAAACAGCCAGTGCACTCAGTTTTCAGTTTGTGGTTTATAAACCACAACAATTAAATTCCCTTGTGGTTTTTTATGTGACTTTTTCTGCCTCTTTCTGGTGCCCTTAGAAGGCACACAATGGACAGGTCTTCTTGAGTCTACCCTGACCCAAATATTGTTCAAAATTCTCGAGCTCATTGTGAATGTCCACACGTCCATTGTGCAAATCATGAAAACAATTTACATTATGTAATGTGCCAGATACAGACCATTGCACCTGTTTTTCTGCCCGTTCAAATTTTTTGGCTCACCCTATTGGACACTGACGCAATCACAGGCACCTTACCAAGCACAATGGCCTGTGATCTGCACATCATTGCATAAAATGGTTTGGGCAAGGGCAGCAGAAATGAGAGATGGTAAACACTAAAGAATCACAGTTCAAACCACTTTATTGCCCTTGACCCTGCAAATCCTATGTGCTCAAAAAAAGAGTGTTACCAACTCTGCCTTGGACTTTGCACAAAGTAATGTGTACTGTGCAAGGCCTTAGGTTAAGGAGCACCTACACTTGACACCATGGCAAAAAGTGAAAACCCCATAATCCCATCCAGATTTCCAAGGAAAAGTCCAGTTCTCTAAAACATAAAAGGATTGCATACTTCACAAGTCCACCTCAAAAGCAGGCATGCATACAGATACCCCTCCACATTTCACAAACAATTTTTAGATGGAAGTGGGGAAGACTTCAGTGCACAAAAGTTTTTAAAATGGAAGTGGGGAAGACTTGACTGCACAATTTTTTTATAATGGAAGTGGAGAAGACTTGACAGCACAATTATTTTTTTAATGGAAGTGGAGAAGACTTGACTGCACAATTTTTTTTTTAATGGAAGTGGAGAAGACTTTCATGATAAGAGGTGCTGTAAAGGTGGTGATTCTCAGCAGGAAAGGTTGCAACAATCCTGCAAAACACACTGCCGAATCAGAAAATGTACAAAGGCATTAGACAAACGGAGAATTTAAAGGACATCAAGTTGATGTAGTGGCTAAGAGGAAAAGCTCTTTGGTGGTCCAATGACAGCAGATTGGTGAGTTCACTACTTACCGCCTGCATCCCAAGACTTTGGTGAGCTAATACCTGTGGGACTCAAAGTTTTTACACTATCATGTCATGCCAGCATTGCCATCTTTTGCAGTGTCAATTAGTAGCATCTCACATTGATCACAATGTTTATGAGGAGTTGAATTGTTGGGGTATACACTATTACCAATTGCCAACAAGTGTTTAAAAGTATGTCAATGCTGCAATTTTTAAAGGTTGTTGCCATGCATGGGGCATATGTATGGGGCATTTATTCATTCTTCTATTAATCAGTGAGTAGTGGACCCATAATTTTATTTTATTTTGGAACCTCTTAGAGCCATTAGATTGGCCCCTCACCAATATTTTTGGAGCACGGGGCACTCCATAACATAGAAGCCTAAATATGCTTCACTCCCCTAAATAGAAGCATGCTTTGTCCTTCCCCCTCTCCCCTTTACAATTTATCCACGTGGAAGTTGAACCATGGCCAAGCAATATGCGATACAATATGAGGTGCTATTGGGAACATCTTGGGGTACACATTGAGAACTTGGGGGGGGAACATTTTGGGAATTTGATGGGAATACATAATGAACAAACAAGAAACAAAAAAAATAAAACCCTCATTGGCCCTACCCAAATCCAAAATAAAGAATATAGCCCCCCCATGAGGCTTCTCATTGGTTGCATGAAATTTCTATTTCCAAAAAGGTTTGTCACCATTTTCAAAGTGCTAGCAGGCGTTCTTTGTTCTTTCCCGAGCTGCCCGCTCAAGAAGCCCTCGGCTCATTACCGCCGATGCCGCTCGAAGCGCGTGAGGGAAGACGCGATGCGCAAGCATCAAAGCGCGTGCGCCGGAAGATATGCGATGCACAAGGATCCGTATCGACCGACGACCCATGAATCATGAGTTCACCCGTCGTCGGTAAACAGGAAATCGCGTCTGCTGTGACCCACGGCCTCCGTTACAAATCGGGATGATGGTTACTCGAAGTCTTCGCTCTAATATGGACTGCGGTGTGTTTCTTCGTAGTTGTAATGGCGTCAGAAATTTTAGTTTCAAGCAGTAATAGTTCCGTGAAGATCGATATCGATTCACCTCCAAACCCGGAATCGGTTGGCAACAATCAACCTAGTAACACATGCACCAACAATCCACAGCATCCGACGGAGCGAGAAGAGAATTCACCGCAGACAGGACGTCCGCGTAGCATCCATGAAAAAGAGGCCAGAAACCTCTTGGACGTCGAAGATGACAAAACACCGGACGGCAAGACGTTGAAAAAGGGTTTGGAGATTTGGGAGCGCGACCTTCATGTGCAACAGAAGAGGATCGATCGCAAGGAGGCGCAAAGCAATCAGATCAAGAACGAAGTGTACCAGCTCGTCGGCTTCTTCATTGTCTTTCAAGGGGTGCTCTACACAGCTGTTGCGCAGGCTCAAGTGCTAAGGTGTCGCAACTGGCCCACCGTGTTCGTACTCTCTCTTTTGGCATCTGCAGCTGCAATCCTTGGGGTCTCGCAGAAGCTTTCCCAGCTCCGAGCTCTCCGGCGTACCATCGAGAAGGAAGAGCACATGCCCAAGGTAACATTGTTGTTCTTTTCTCCCTTATTCTTCTTCTAAGAGATCTAACAGCAACTCCACTGGTGATCAGTATGTGATCCCGCACAATAAAATTCGATGAAGAAAACTCAAAACCTGTCGGTTTGGCTCTGCAAAATGGGTTTAGCCGCCCAGCATTCTTGCGCAGGATGCTGATGCTGGTAAAAGGCACAGCAATGCCTAACACCTGATGCTCTTGATAGGCTAGATAGTTTGATTGGTCCAGTTGGATTGCCATTAGTAGTCTCCCACCTATTTGCAGTCCCAGTTCTGGTTTTATGGGTGGGATTGGAAAAGAGTAAATAACTAAACTTAGATATGAGAGATATTTTTGCAGGGTCACGTACTGAGCACCGCTAGAGATGCTCCAAAAGCATCTAACTCTTTGTTTTTCATTTGCCCCAATATTCAACCCTAGTTTACATTTGTGATGGATAATCAAATTTCAGTCAATTCCTGTGTCTCGATGGTGTACAGGCCAAGTTGATAGTAGTTCCCATTTGTTGACTATCAACCTCATTGCCTCGCTGGCTTGGTGCTTTTACTCAGATTTTGAAAAAATGGGTAAGCGATGTGAGGGGCGAAGGGTTGGCATTTGACTTCACTAAAGAGAGTGAAGAGCAGGAAGACTCCAAAAACTCCATCACAATGTATAGTGCATTGGTAATCCTTATCTTGGTTTTATTTGCAATCACCTTTGCTGTCTCCTTTCCATTGATCTTGTGCCATCCGGGAAGTGCTCCACCATCCTAGGCTACAACAAGCAAAGGAAGCAGCTACATATTACAAATCACTTGGTATCTCCTATCTCTCTTGGCTCCCAAACTGTTTGACTAGTGCATACATAGAATTCTACCTCTCTTGAGAGATCTGAACTAGAATAAAACCTTAGTGCAAATGAAAATTGTAAAATTAGACCATTTTGAATTCTTTTACTCAGAGCAAAAACTGGTACTTTTGAACTAAGAGCAAACATGGAACTTACATCAAGTTTGTTAATCATCCTGAAAAAGTTTTTCTAAACCTAATTAAGTGACACACCTAAAATATTCAGGAACCTCAGGTCTTTTTGCAGAATATTAGGAAGCAGTGATTTGTGTGATTATGCTCTACCTAGACTCCTCTCATTGTACTGGCAACTAGATTTCGGCATTCTTACAAATTTTGTTTTAACATGCACATATCTTGTATTTATCTAAAATTGAAATTGAAGTTCAATGAGTGTAAGCGTTTTTAAAATCATGTTGGTTGAACTGGTGCAGGACATCAAAGATAGGAGTCAATATGCCATCAACTTTGTTTTGCAATGAAACCAACAGGGAAATTAAGCTGTTGAAGAAGATTGGGTCAGCTTTCCACCCACTAAAAACTCTTCAACCACATACCGTCTACACTCTCAACATTCACACCCATGACACATTTCAGGAATTTTTGGTGTACCAAGACATCAAAGATCAGGCTAATACAGTTGGAGTGGACTCAGATAAATGCAGGAACCTTAAGAGAGTCATCATTCGAGGAAAGCCTGGTGAAGTTGTTTTACATACAACTAAACGAGAATTGCAGGACTTGACCACAAAATTAGTAAACAAAACTGGACGAGTGGTGAACTTGATGGAGAAGTGTGGTGATGATGATCCATATCAATTGAAAGAACTCACACCTTCAATGGGTTATTCTGCAACTTTTAATGATGCGGAACCAATTAAAGACTTTTGTGTGAGCTTCAAGAATGGTGGTGAAAAAACTTGGGTGAGCCGCGAAGAATGTATTGCCTACAAATTGATTCAGTTTCTTCCCCCAGAGGATGTGGGTGGGCCAATACTCAAGGCATTCACAATGAGACATCAAGAATCAGGACGCAAAATTCCTTTGTCTAATGAGGCTTCTCATGTCCAGGAAGCTTCATCTTCTTCTACTACTGTAGACAACACTACCCTACCTAGTGAGCCTTCTAATCGCAAGGAACCTTCATCGTCTTCTACAACTAGGGATGACACAAACCCTCCAAACAAAGAAATTGATGGCAATAAGAAAGGAGTAGCAATAACATGGATAAAGAAAAAATTAGGTTTGAAAATATCTTAAATTTAAGTAACACACCTACTTATTAGTAATGAAACTTGTACTTTAATAGCAGGTGATATTTCTTAGGTCCATATTTGCAGATGTTTATCACTTTTTTCTCTCCCTATTCACCATCCCATCTTATCAATTATCATGTACATTTGTTATGTCTTTTACATTCTGATTTTTGTAACCGGGCCTTTTCCTATGTTCTTTTGGGCACTTGGAGTTATTTCGTTTTATCCTACTTTCATTTCTGCCTTTATACATCTGTCTCAATCTGTCTTGTTTGTTGTAGGGAATCAACTCCTTTTCAACTTTGGTACTATTTTCATTAACTTGACTATATTCTTGGCATACAAGTGATACTTTGTCATGCTAGGGGTATTTTTACCAAGATGCTTTGAGGTGTTTGTTTGGAGGTTGGCTAAACCCTAGATACTTGAAGAGCTATTTCTAATGGCTGTTGTTTCAGGTATTTAAGACTGTTGAAATGCACATGGATCATATAGGTAGAGAATACATAGACAACATGCATGAGAAAAAAGGTAATATTAGCTTTGTTTGTTTTCTCTTAAGCTTGTGATTTAGTTGTAAGTTCCAACATTGTGTACCCAATACTCAATGTGTGTGGATTTGCACAGTGGAGTGGTCATTTCAACTTTGAAGAAGGATAAGAGGGAGGTTTTATGTGGGCAATTTGGATGCAGATGGCACTTGCTCTTGAACTCAAGGTATGATCCTTCCTCACACCGGTTCTATTTTGTTTTCTGTGTAAGTTGCAACTCAAGACTCATTCATTGATGTTGGTGAACCCAGGTAGCTGTTTTAGAATCCCGCACAAATCATTTGTGTGTTTCAATTTGTTGATCAATGTTTATTGGTGAGTTTTGTTTTTGATCATCCTTGGATCTGCAATGATGTGATTCAAGGTCTGTAAAGAGTTGGGAGCCAGGACTAAGAGTTCTCTGTCTTCATTTCTCACCCAACACTGAACTTCAGGCTTTTGTCTTCTCATGCTTAGTGTTTGAAAGTTCTAGGTTCTCAATAACATCAGGTTCTAGGTTCTGTCACTACTTTTTTTTCTCAAGTTTTGATCTTCTGGAGATATTATTCTTACCTCTAAGTTGGTTGACATGCATCTTTGTGGCTTCACACTTACAAGATTGTCGTCACTACACTTTCTACAAGATCAGTATCATGTAGTATAGAGTGTTTGTTGTATTTTTATTTCGTGGAATTGAACTTACAAATCCAAGTTCAACATGTCTTCTTCTAATCTTCCAATATTTTAACTCATCTTGGAATTTGAAGCTTACAATGCCCTTATGCCATGTGTTCGATTCCAGAATGTTTCTGAGAAATTACAATTCTTCTAGTGGGCCACAATCAACTCTTATTGGAAGCTGGCAGAGATTGCTATGGTGCATGTTCTTGGCTTTGTTGAAAACAAGAGTTGTTTTAATTTAGTCTCTTACTTGAAGAGAAAATTGCGCAATTGCTTGAAATGTCACCTGCAGCTGGTTGTTGCTGTGTATGCACATAAGTTCTTCACATTGGATAGTTTTCCATACAAGGCTGCCTATGATATATTGTGGGCAAATGTTCAATCAAGAACTTGTTGAGGACAGTATGCTTGAATTGTGAAGCTGTTTGTGTGCCCTTCTTTTCTATGACATTTTGGAAGAACACTGCCCTTGTATGGATTCACAGGGCTCTTTTTTTCTGGTGTGTGCGAAAATTTGTGAAAAACAGAAACACTGCTCATGGAGGATAATTTGCTTGCATTTTTAAATTTTAATTCAAAAAAAATTTCTCATGAGCTTTGCAGCACTGGGATAAAACGTCTGACAAGGCAAGGAAATGGATTGTGCAACTCATCTCACATTTTTCTTGCCATCGATCTAAGAAGCTCCTGATATAATCATTGGGTATCAATTTTCATAACTACTTGTTTTGATTGATCAGTTGGATTCAGAATTCCAGTCATAGGTATTCATAAAAGAGGGTACAAGGATTTGGTACCATAACTTACGACTTTGGAGCGTGCCTGTGCTGTCTTAAAGATGTCCACCTGTAGTCGTATTTTGAATCTGAGTGCAGAATTTCAAACTTCTGGTTATGAGTTCCCAGGCTCTCCAACCAATTTATGTGAATTCAACTATCCCACCACTCCTCTTCATTTCCCATGTTGCAGGGATCAGCTACCAAAGGATTTGTGATTTAGCTGCATTTTCTTTGAATGGCAACTTCACATGAACAATCTACCATGAGTCCCAGTGAATTTGGTTTTTGCAAATTTGTGAAGTATGTGAGTTGGTGATCATGCACAACTTGACGACTTAGCCAAATTTGGCTAGAGGTCAGCTCTGGGGAAGCAGAAAATTTCAAGATTCCTCCTCCTACTTGGCCAAAATACGCCCACAAGAAAAATATGAAATGACCATGACAGCAAGCAAATTATATAACAAAGCGACGCATTTTGATATGGATACTACATCTGATATTAGAGAATAGATTTTTGATCACACCAATTTTGCTCGAGTGATTACCATAGCTCTAACACGAAGAAGCTGTATCTGCAAATTGGACTCTGGGATTCAATATCGCCGTCCAACTGCGAATTAGCATTGATATTCGGCCCGGTTCTCGAGTTTAGTAGAACCCCAAAATGGCCTTGAATCTATTTTTTCTTCGTTATGCAACCAGCAATGGCTTCCCCTTTATCTGCGTGCGATGCATCACTCGACGCGCCGAGGCACTGAACGCGTCACGACGATGCATTGTGCAGCGATTGTCCCACAGAATCAGATCGCCGACACGCCAACGGTGTGACCAGCTCAGATCCGGCCGGTGTTCCACATGCGCCCAAATTGCATCAAGCAGCGCCTCAGATTCCGGAAGGTCCAAACCGACCAGCCAAGCATTGCGGCGTCGGCCGAGGTAAAGCACTTCACGCCCAGACTCCGGGTGGCGAGCGATAACCGGATGGACCGTGCCAGGGGACTTGCGCGGGTCGTCAGTGGGTTGCACCCCCTTCCGCACAAAGCCGCCGGAGTTATAGGTGGCATCATGCTTCAAACCCATGCCGTGCAAGCGTTGTCGCAGCTCGGGAGCCAAGGTCTCCAGTGCCGTGTACATGTTGCAGAACGATGTGTCACCGCCTGTAGGTGGGATCTCGATGGCATACAACATGCTGGCCATTGGTGGTTCCACTAGGAAAGACATGTCAACGTGCCACACCGCTTCGCCCGCACCCAAGCTGCCAATCGGCACGCCGTCCCTTAGCACGTTGGAGATGACGTAGATCTCGGGATAGCCCTCGACACAGCAGCGTCCGTTCTCCTGGTCTGGCGCACGGTCTAGCGAGCCGAAGCGGCGGCTAAAGTCGACTAGCTCGCCATTGCTCAGTGTTTGGTCGCGAAAGAGAAGCACGGAATGGTCGATCCAAGCGCGACGGATCGACTCAAAGGTCTGCTCGTCGATATGTCGCAAATCGATGCCGCGCAACTCGGCACCGACGGCCCCAGTGGGCTCAAGTCGCAACGCCATTGCCTGGTTCTAATTTTCTAAGTACAAATAGGAAAGGTCACGTGTAAATCAACAGACCAAAGGTGTAATCTGCGACCTCTAAGATCTCGTTCAAACTCGCGGCATCTGATTCCTTTTCTAGATGTGTTGCTGCTGGATATCCGAAGCTGTAGTTTCTGCCTAAAGTAGAGATCTAGCTAGATATATAGAAAAGGAAATGGAACTAGAATCTTAATTATGTGCTTGATCTAAGCAACTCTAAACTTGGAATCTTGTATATAGAACACAAATTGTATAGATCAGTGACTTTAGTCTCTCATGATCAACCTGAAATTAACAAAGCTTAAGTTTTACTAAAAGATGCGCGTACCCTCTAACTGCACTTGTAATGATAAATCCACTAGCTCACATGATCCTCACTTCCATCAAGCACGAACCTTGCACCTCTAGTCATCTGCAATGCCGCCATAGGGATTACCTAATCAGCCAAGGACCGTTCTCATGTGCAGCAGCCCAGGTGCATGTAATACAAAGAATAAGTCAAGAGATGATTTATGGATTGACTTACAATTATGCTTGTTGCTGCTTCTGGGAAATTTTTTTTGCTCACCCAATTCACCCAATTGTTGAACTATCCCTGGCAGCTTTACCCTCGGTCACCACCGCGTGCTAGCGATTCTTTCACGCCTTAATCGCGCATTCTTTCTAGGGCTAAATTCAATCTGTCGTCGTTTTCGCTTCATAGTGCAATTTAGTTTCCTCAAAACCAGCAAATCTCAACACTTTTTTCCAAGAAGGCCCATATTATTCTTCTGCAATTTGATATGCTTGAAAAGTGTGCAAAATCTGCTCTCCAAATCCTTCATGTTTTTTGCCACAAGAAGATCAAATGCGTAAGCCCAGGAACATTATTAGGTCCGCAATTCGTGTTTATGCTCAGAAGTTCAAAATACATTGTATGTGGTCAAGAGTTATGAATACGTTGCGTATTTTGGCCTGGTGTCACAGACAGCGAAAAGAATGCAAGGTTCATTTGGTCCCACATCTTGAGCAATGCTCAGCATCAGGGTTTTCTTAAATTTCCCAATTTTGTGAGGTAATCGGACTAGCCATCATCTACAAGAGGATCTAGAGGATCTAGAGGATTTAGCCAAATTTGGCTAGAGGTCAGAGAGAAAAATAATTTTTTTTTCAAACCCTCCTACATATTGCTGACATGTAAGAACTTATGTTCTAAATATATGGTGAATTCAACTTTCTTTTTTCCTTGAAATATGGCTAATTTGGGGCCATTTTATTCTTAAGAATCCTTTTGTACAAGTCTCAACCCTTTTTTCTCTTTTTTTTTTGGCCAGATTTTGCAACAAAGAGATAACCCTCTTTACCGTCGGCTACCATGAACCAGTGTGTTTTTTTGGGAATTTTTTTTATTCAGACTAAATGGCAATCAGCATTAGGAAGATGTAAAAAAAAATGGTGATCTGCCCTAAGAAAATTAGCCGAATCTGGCTATATACCAAATATGAAGTACAAATCTAGATAATAAACCAAAGCCTGTATGTAATGAGCCATTTGTTCAAGTCCTTGTCAATTGAGGTTCACAAATTCGTGAAGAAGATCAAATACATTAGAGTTATCTGTAAAGTACCTCAAACTGGGGCTATGGGGCCTGTTTGGTGTCAAAACTGGTGACGATATCAAAAGTCAAGATGAAAAAATTCCCAAGAACAAATTGGAACCAGAATGGTTTAAATATCTGCATCTAAATTGGTCCTCATGGGATTTCATCCCCATTTTTAAATTTTCCTTACCTGCATATTCTTTATTGAATCAAGTTTTCTCAAATGAAAATCCTCTATATCTTTGGAACTGATACCCAGTTTCATCAAATGGTACTCAATTTCACTCACTTTCCAACTACACTCAAAATAGGATGGAATACGGATTAGAGGGTCAAGCTCTGGGCCAAAGATAGGGTGAATCACAGATAAGTTTATAATCTGATCAATGGGTACAAATTATTAATTTTGTTTTAAGTGACAATTAACTAGCCTTCAATTTGCAATTCATGTTCAATTTGCAAAGAATATCAAATCTGCGGTTTACAGATCAATAATTTTGCTTTCATAAGGTAGTAGGAATTCAGAGGGCCTACTCCACAAGTTGTTTGTCAACTATATTGTCATGATACTAAACCCTTTAGCAAATGTTTCTTTCTAATGCAACAAACTTAGCTGAGTATTGGAAGTTGGAACTTAGGACTGAAATAAGGACCTCACATGGCCTTCCTTTCTCCATTTTCTCTCTCTTGTGGTTAGCTATGTACTAACCATCCGCATGTATGTACCAATGTTGGGAAGTTACTGAGTTTGGCCTGTTAGAATCATCAATTTCGGTTTCAATTACTTGAAACAGAATCAAAATCAAGTTATGATTTTTGGAGCTACAATTGGCTTTAAAACCAAACCCAGTTTTGGAATTGAAACCAGAACCCAGACATGGTTCTAGAATTGGAACCAAAAATTTTGGAAAATAATATTTCTTGGAAAAGTGGTTTGGGATTGGGGTTAATAGGCAATTCACTGTTGGTTCCAAACCAAGTTACCCAGAACTGGACTAGGACTAAACCCTAAATTGGAACCCTAAACCCTAAACCCAATTTTTTTCGAACAGGATCCATTCTAATTTTTTTCAAAGAATTGAAACTAGAGTTTCTTCATAAAAGGCAAGAGCCACTCAACATTGGTATCCACAAGTGTTGGCCAATTCCCTCATTCCAGGAGGAACCATCAATTCCAATTCCTAACTTTTTTTCAAGGAACCAATTCCAATTTGATTTTAGTTCTTTTTATTCCAAAAATGGGACTTGATTTTAATTCTGATTTTTAATTAAGTGGGTGATTCAGGTTCTGGTTCTTTTATTATTTTCAATTTAGGCTAGTTCCAATTCCCATAATCTCTTGTTCCAATTCCAATATTCAAAGCATCAAAATGGAAATGCAAAAACACAAATTTTGAACTTTTGTTCCAAATAAAAAGAGTACAAATTTTTTTAAATGTCAAAATAATACAAACTAACCTATTTCTAAACTCTTATTTACACTAAATGTTTATAAAGAGTTAGAATTGTCATTTTTCATTACCATGTGATTTTATGTTTAAGATTTTTGCAATTGTAGCTATCACTTTGACTGGCCTCTTATCACTTTTGAATTCAATCCTTGAAAACCCTTAATTTTGTTATGTTTCAAACTCCCAAACACCTTATTTCATCCCTCACAAAACCCTATTTCAGATGTCTCCCCGCCTTCCCCCCAGCCCCCTCCCCCCCCAACCTCTATTTGAGCCCCCAAAAAACCCCCAAACACCATGTTTCAAACCTTAGAAAACCTTATTTTAGACCCCTACCAAAATCCAATTTTAGACCACAAAAAACCCTTTTTCAGACCCCCCCAAAAACCTTATTTCAAACCCAAAAAAATTTAATTAAAGGTGGCATAACAAAAAAACCAAAAACATGAATTCTACTAGCTTTTTTAGAATCATCCTATCCTAGGTTTAAGGTTTAGAAACAAAATCTCACTCCATTGGTCTTCCATTGCCGCAAGATCTACAACAAACAGCGAGAAGAATTTTAACATCACAACTTTAACTAAACATATATCAATAGAAAATTGACAAAATGTAAGAAACCAAAAAAATTACTTAGAGCCTATTATTGTTTTTTTTCAACTCAAGAAGCCCAATTTTATCAATCACATCTTCATTTTCATCCATGAGGGCTTCTTTCATTTCAATGAATTATTTTATGGACCCTATTAACAATGGCATAATTTGGTTAACAATTGTAAATGCTTATAAACACATCAAGATTCTTTAAGCACAATTGAAAGCACTAAAGGTTTATCCAGATACTTGCAATATTGAAAATTCTTTGCATTTGAATCTAGGAGGCAACAATCCCCAAAATTTGTCAAGCTACAAACCCAACATACAAAAATTGTTTTCATGTGCTTTCCACCATTCTTGTGGATTTTTGGCCTCCTCTTCCATTACTTGACCTTGAAATGATTTAATTCTTCTTTCACCACCGTTGATGTCATCTCCTCATCAATCTTCATGAGATCGTATAGCCTTGTGGTTCCAATACTTTTGGATGCAAAACTAGGAGCTCTAGCAATTACATTGCTTGGATTCAAAAAGTTATATCTAGAAATAAAAAGTGACAACAATACTTTGTTGTCATACTCACCGACAATCTACAATGCTTTCTCCTTATCAACAAATTGAATGATTATCCCCAAGCCCTTGTAATGAGGGTCTAACATCATGGCCAACATTTTGTGAGCTTTCGGAAAGAAACCATAAATGAAATGAAAGGATTTAAGACTTATACCAAAAGTCTTAAATTCTTGTTTTTGCATGTATTGTCGTAAAACTTTAAGTTCTCCACCAAAATCATAGATCTCATTGAAGTTAATAGGCATTAAACAATCTACTTGCCCTTAGCATACAAGTGATATAATAGCAACAAGGCATCTAAAAGCAACCAATATCTTCAATTTTATTTTAGTAGACATTGTTAAACACTAGACTTAGGGTATCAACAACCTAAGCTACTACCCAAACTTGAGGACTTGGCACATGGCCTTGCATTGCCAATGATTGTTGCCTTCCATAAAGAAGAACAGTTACATTCTTGAACTCAAAAGTCTCCTAGAAGAAGATGATTATTTAAGAAAAGCAAATCTTTACAAAAGTCTTCAATTTGCATGAATGCACCCTTGCAAGTTTGCATGCCTTGAGACACTATTGTCATCCCTTACTAGTTTTCTTGGTCTAGATGATGGATTTCTACGACATTGATTATGTTTTTTTAATTGAAAATGAGTTCAAGTTGATATATACATTGGAATCATTTGTGGCATACTAACAACAATTAGACATTGTAGGGCCCCCAACAAGCCCATTCAAAAATTGCCAACAAACCAAAAACTTCACAAAACATGATAGAACCTAGAATGCAAAGTCATGGTGGAAAATTCTACCCTACAATGATACACAAATTATCCACCATGTCCTATAGTGACAACACAAATCTTTCCATTAATGACAACATAGGTGTGCCCTTAAGAAATTCTATTTTAATTATCTCTATTCTTTCACTATTTTGCTAACAATTTTCAACATGAATGACCTAACCATATTACACATCTTTTGAATTTGTTTGTTTGAATATGTCATGAAATGTAAAGTCATTATGTGACAAGACACTTGTTTAAGATGCACACAATTTCACAACACATTGTCTTTGACCTCAACTATTTAAATTGAAATGAACTACGTAACCCCTATAACCTCCTCGGTCTTCCTCAAAATAATGCTATATTTGATCTTTCCAATCTTTCATCTTACATTGTCACTCCAATGTTTTTTGTTTGGTGTTCCAATTGCAATAATCCAAACAAATCTTTCAAACTTTTACATTTGTACATGGGACACCATTTTCTTATGATATACAAAACAACAATGAATTGAATTATCTTATGTCTATCCTTTTCCTACATATGAACTACCACTCAATAAAGCACATTTGGTTTAATCTTAAACAACAAACCACATTTCATTTTCTTGATGGATGTTATTACTTTCATAAGCAATTGTTCCCTTAAGAGGATGTCATGGAATGATCTCTCACATTCTCACAATCAATATACCTATACAAGCCTATTCATTAGTTCATAACAAATATATTGTTTCTATTGTTAACTTTTTCATTTCTCACACCATTAGTGTTTTAAGTAAATAGATGATGGTTTCCTTTCTAACTTTTGTCAAATAATTGGGTTCCATGTTTCAAATTAAGGAAGAAAATTTGTCATCTAGCTTGCTCAAAGGTGTGTTAGTTTGAATCATGTTGCCTTAACTTGTGGTCAAATTTGACATGTGATGGCTTGTGTGCATATTTAAGATAATGGATTTTCATTTGCAGATAGTTGGCTCTTTGATTTTGAATCAAATTCCATACTTTTGTATTGTCACAATGAGTTGGAATTTAAAGTTTCTATGAAAATTTTAATGTTTTAAATCTAATGTCCTTGTGTAAGTTTGATTATGGATATGGGTTGAAATTTTATGTTATGATTAGATTTGAATTGTCTTTTGAAGCATGTTTTTTCCCTTGTTGCTTCTTCAAATCTTAGATACAAATGAGCCTATGACTCATTAGCCCCTCCCCTTGTGGCTTATTTGAGCAATAATTTTAATGTTGGCACAATTCTTAGATCAATTCTTGTAAATGGTATTTTAGAATTGGAACATTATTGACAAGAAATTATTGTGGGATTCAAATCAAAAGTTGCAAAATAAACCAAAAGAACATTATTTTTCACTATAACGAATTTGATTTGTTAAAAATCAAATAAAAATGTAAAGCTCATTTTTTGTTATCTATCATTCAATGGTATTATTACAACCATATAAATATGGTTTGAGATGTGTGCTTCTTATGTTGCCATTATTCACAATAATAAGGTTTTATTATGAAACATATATTAGTCTCATACATCAAAATCAATAGGATTAAAATTGATTTTGCAACTTTCAAACATCTTCCAATTATGGTCCAACTCCCAACTTGGAACGTTTTTTGGAAGACATAAACATGTTTTCTCCATGTTCTTGTGACAATATCTATCACAATTCTTGATGTTCATTTATACATTTTCAAACAATTAATACTTGAACTAAGGTACCAAATTTTTTTTGACAAACTAAGATATGAACGTGTGAAAGCCCCTTGTTTTTTGCATTGAATTGCTCTATATGGATTGAATTTTTAATGATAGTTAAATTATAATTAAGGAGCATTAAAAGTCATGTGGATAGAAGTATCATGTTTCTTCATTATCCAATTGATGTGCTTAAATTCATTAGATAAATCCCAAATGACTTAAATGGTCTTTTTTTATTATAATTTATTATACCCCATCAAATGTGGTTTTTATAATGATAAAATAATGATAATGACAATTTGCAAACCAAGCAATTCATCCCCATGTGATAATTGAAATGTGACATTTCCAATCACATTTAATGCATCCCAATAGGTTCATCCATTTGAAAAAATCCATCCATTTTCTTTGTTCATGTTTTGCTTTCAACATAATAAACACCCAATGGTAGGAACAAGACAAATCACATATCATCAAGTTCAAATTTCATTTTCTTCATTCATTTACATCATTGTCATCAATGTTCAAGTTTGGAGTTCAAATTTCAATTTTTTTTATATTCATTTTTAGGAATGATGTGGATTTAAAGCCATCTTAATGGAATGGAAGTCTATTTTTGAAAATTCATGAAATTTTAGGATGAAATAAAGTTCATCCAAGAATTATCATTTATGATTTTATTTCATCCATGAAGTGTAATTCATTTACAATTATATTTTTTGCATGAAAAGTTGATTATTTTCAAGGTGAATTCGACAATTCTTTTTTTTTTAATCATTCATATGTTCATATAACTAACTTGGCTGTTGTTATTTTTGTTGAAATCATCATGTTATGAATTGCATGTTACAACATCTTGATTATTTACCCATTGACTATAGACTTAAAAAAATAATTTGGTGCCATTAATTTCAAGATATCCATACATATTTAGGATTTTAGTTCAATGCCCAAAGAGAGATACATTATAATACTAAGGTCACTTTAGATGAGGGTCCAAGGCCAAAAAGTGGCAAATTGAGGCTAAACCTATGGGCACCCTTTTGGAGGGAAAATCAATAGGTTTGGACCCAAAAAGGACCTCAAAGGACACCTCATGATTTGGAGAACCAAGATGCAAGCTAGGATCCAAGGTAGGGTCCAACTCAAGGATTCAATTTGCTTCAAATGAATCCAAATTGGTTCCTAGGAATTTGGACCTTGGACCCCATCTAAAGTGGGCTTTATTAACTCAAGTTCTCTTCTATTGTTTGTAATAACTCATCAAATTTCTCAACTTTCTTTTCAAATTTCAATAGTCTTGTGGCTACAAATTGGGTATTTGTGGAACATTTTTTGCCCTTGTTAAACAATAGGAACACATTACTTGTGTTTTAGCCTTTTAGGGTTATTGGTGTACAAACCATCCATTAAGGGTGTTGGGGTTTAGGGTCACATGTAGTCAATTTAAGCTTCAAATATAAAATAGGTTATTAAAGCCATCAATATGCAATTGATTAGTACTTGTATCATTGTGTAAAGTATACCAATAATTTTATAAACATTGATTTAAACCTTTATTTAACAATAGATTACTATTTTTTATTAATTTTGAAAATTCATTCTTTTAATGTAAATGGTAAAAAAAATACTTAACCCATCTACATCTTCAATGGAAGAACAATTTACAATTTTAAAATATCACAATCCTCATCATTATAACATAATGTACTAACGAGTGTTTTAAAAACGTCTAATTTGAACTTCACAACTTGAAAAGAAATTGAGAATTCTTGTGAAAAAGATTCTTCTTCATGGTTGTTTTTTTACATATGCAAAATTTCATGGATAAACTACCATTTTAAATCTAGTCCTTCATAATCTTTTTTTACAATTGCAACATTATGATAGGGTTGTTACAAAGTGAAAATGTACTTCAATTAATAATTTATTTGTTCATATTTGTTTCAATTTCATGATACAACAATGTATTGGGATTTTAACCACCATCAATTGAAAACTTTAATTACATAATGTTTTCCAAACATCCACCATGATATATCAAAGTTTCGTAGGTATTGAAAACTAACAAATATATTTTCGGTTTACATCGTTATATGCATTCGCTCAAGTCTAGGCATTACAAAAAGAAAAATCAAAAGAACCACCTATGTCCAAATATTTCCATTTGTAAATTTAAAAATTCATAGGTCCACGTTTTAAAAACCCAATGATGAGGAGGTATAACACGAGGGTGAGGTTTTGGTTACACAATTTACCTAGGTATATAACATGGTTCTTTAACAAAAACCCATCACATATACTTGACTAGATTATTTGACAAACCCCCTTTTGAAAATTAGGTTTTGGGTCCTTGATGAATACAAAGCCCCCAAGTCTTTGCATTTTGAAGGTAAAGAACACAAAACACACATTTATAGGCTCGGGGCTTTGACAAATACAAATCCCCAAGGTCTTTGCATTTTTAGGCATAGAACACATTTATAAAATAAAAATAAAAATATTTAATTTATTTTTTAAATTAATAAATAATTAAATAAATAAATAAAACCTCAAAAAGGGTCATGGATGTTTTTTTGGAAGTTTTTCAACTAAAAAAATGTTACTGACAATTAAATAATTAAACTCCCCTAAAAATAATACTAAATGGTGAATTAAAATGATATCTTTTGGTTATGTTTTATGGTTTTAGGTTTGAGGAAACTCCTCTTTTGTTCCATCTTCCATATAACCCTCAAATTACATCCTTCAAAAATATCAATAAATTGGATATAGAAAACATAAGTTGACAACATAAAAAAAAACACAAGACACATAGTTGACAAACAATACACATTATAGGAACCAACACATAAGACACACAAGGCAATTGATGAAACACACGTTAAAATTTTGAGAGACAAAGAAACCACACACTAGATACAATAGGCTTCCAAGAGACACAAAAACCATGCACCATATACAACAAGCTTTCAAGAGACAAAAAAACCATACACAACAAACACATTTGAAATTCAACACTTTACACATACAAGACATTTTAACCACATAAGATACAATAGATAATAGACTTCCAACAGACTCAAAGTCACACACATAAAACTTGATACTTAACACACATGAATTAACATTTTGTCATCAAATATATAAGATAAGTGACAAACTAATGACAACCACATAAGACCCACAAAATAACATGTTATCCCCACAATAAACCTATGAAACAAAAAATATAAACCAATGAAATACATAAGAAACATAAACTGACATATCAAATACAATGAAAACACAAACTACAAATGATGCATACACTCACAAAAGTTAGATGAAAGAAAAACCCACAAAACACAAACATAGATGACACTTTAGATTCTAGAAATAGAACCCATGTAAAAGATAGAAAAAGAATACAACAACCACCCAAGCAAGACACCAAAAATTTGTCAACCTCCTAATAATGCGGAATCATAGATGAGTTTGCCTAAAACCTTAAACCTTGACAAATGGTTCAATTCATTGTTTTCAATTACCAATGGAACATAAACGAATCAATCAATTGGCAACCACTTGCATAAAGGAAAACCTAGATATTTAAAGGTTTCATTTAGGTCTAAAAAATCTTTGTGATCAATTTTATCTTAATTCAACTTTTAGCTCAATTGTCAATTTTGATTCCATTTCACATGCAAATGCAAAGTTAATGGGTTTCATGTAGCCAATCCACCATGGATCGAATGGCCAATTTTTGTTAACAAAAACTTTCTTATCAAAAATATTTGTTGTAGATGACATTTACAAAATTCCATCAATGAAAAAATATGTTATATTCAATTTAATTGGCTAGTAGGGATGTTGAGAATATGTCACACTGAAAGAGTATTGGCCAAAAAAATTTGTTCTTTTTTGTGCCACCAAGAGAACGCACATTTGTAACTTTTTACATTACTAAAAAACTTTTGGAATTTAACAAGCTCCCTTGACATAATGTCCATGCATGTGTTTACTGTTGTTGTTATGGTATGAAATAAACCTTTAAAATCAACTTGTGAATGAAGATTAAAAGTTTCTTCAACCATGTAGAACATTAATTTGTTTGCTTCTATGAATAAAGGTAACAATAAATTTTATTCATATTTAGCAACCAAAATGGTAGGATTTTCACAACCCAAATAGATGGTAACCAATTACATGCTTTTAAACCTCGAATCAAACATCAAAACCAAGATATTATGACCCATTTTATTGTCAAATGTATGTAGAAAAGAAATGAAAGGTAGGAAAAACCTATAGAATTTCTTGTTTCATTTGAATTATGAATTCCTTCAACTCATAATCAAACAAATCATCTTCAACAACGGTGTCAAAAATAGGCTAGAAGGTTACCTCTTCTTGAATATCTTGGCAAGTTGATATGACAAAGTATAAGGCACTTACAAAAAACTAATGTCCATGACTTTGGTTCAAAACATAACTAGAAATAATTGTGGACAAAATTTTCATGATTGCTTCACAAACAACCCACATTCTTGGAAAAGGCATTCAACTCTGCAATGCCATGGATTGGTTGTTATAACATAATGCAATGGCATTTTGAAAAATCAAGGCATATTGAAATAACAATACTTGATTTGCAAACCTACAAAATCAACAACAACAAAAAATTAAAACACACAAAATGCATTTCTATTCTTAAACCAAAAAATAATTAAAAATTAAAAAAAACCTTTACCTTGTTTTCATAAGCATTTTTAGTCTTTTAGCCTTTAATTTAGAATCAATGCAAGCCTAATCCCATGTTTGCATGCCCTTGTTTGATTTTTGGGGCCATGTAGTATTTTTTGCATGGCACTTTGAATAGCCTTTGCATATTTGTGGTTTAAACCATTAGCTCATATATAGTAGCATATTAACACACCTTTGAAAGTGTATGCCCAAAACACAAGCAATCAAATGGGTTTAACAACCCCAAATTACTACATGGGTGAAAGCACATTAAGGTGTAACAATTTTAAGCACATATGGAAGTCCATAATTGTTTAAAATAACATTATGAAAGTAATGTGAAAGCAAGATACCTTGAATCACACAAGTCATTTTGCAAGTTACCATCAAAAATTCATTATAAAAAAAATTCCAACCCCAGTTTACCTTATGGAGAACTTAAATTTGAAATATGAGTTCCTAAATTATTTCTTCTGCTAAAAAAAGGACTAATGGGAAAAACCCATTATTCAAAGTACATAGAAAAATTTGGTCATCAAAATCCTCTCAAAAAATCTTCTCTGGTATCAATGTTACCACACCATATTATCAATGTCCCTTATTCAATAAAAAAACATTGTGGGTGAAGTCACGGTAACACATACCGTAGTAAGTGTAACCAATGCTTGATGTTCCATGTTATTACAAATCTAATTTAATTTTGTGTTGAAATTGTAGGATTTACTTATATGATAAAATTCATGGGAACTTGTGAATAAATTTGAAATTAATCAAGTGAATAAAAAATATGAAAAAACACCAATAAATCATTATAACCAATGTTTTTAAGTAGTAAAAGGACATGTTTAATAACTTTCATTGTTTTAAAATGACATATTTTGAAAAAAAATTAATGCAAGGCTTATCAAAATATTATTAAAAAAAAACTATCATGATTTTTTTTTAATTCAAAATTTTTTTCAAGAATATTCAAAGAATATTCTAGGAATATTTCCCCAAAAGCAGTCACAAAAGCAGTAAAAAAAGAAGCAAGTGTGACTCATGTTATCTTGTTTGTGTCCTTGTATGAAGGTGCATGAAGTCCATATTCATTGATTATGGATTGTTACAAGTTTTTAAGTACTATTTAAAAAGTCCATTATGTTATAACAATTCAAAAACTATTAAAAAAATTCATATAATGTGATTATATATATTATCATTATAGTGTTGAGTCCCTTATTAACTTAATCATTTTTATTTAATCACATGGCCAATTACAAATTTCAAAATCTTGTAAAAATTTCCATTTGACAACATTTTATGGATAATGTAATGTGTTTTCACCCACATAACACAATAGAATCATAGCACTTGTAGAGGTCTACAAGTTGGACCCTTCATCCTTCACATAAATAACTATTTTTTATAGCTAGAACTAACTTATCTAGTAGTTCTTACAATTTAGGAACCATAGGTATGTTGCTCGTGTTCATCACTTAACATAAATCGATAGTCACATGCTTTTGTTTCCCACTTGTTGGAGTTTGGAGATAAAGTTGACAACCACAACAAAGATGTCATGCATACCTTTCGGCATCCATAGATCGAATGTGCAAGTGGTTGACAAGCAATAGGTTAATGTAACCTACACAAACATGATCATGGTTTTTTTTACCCATCTGGGTAGAACATTTTCAACAAAAACTTTCCTTGATGGGAAGACAACTTATGGACACAAAATGTTTGACAAGCTCTAGAGTCAAATGGATTCAACATACTTCATATGCAAAAACCCCTTAACCACAGCAACATCATCTCTTCTAAAAAACCCATGTGTTGGGTCACCTTATTAAATTTGATTTTGACAAAAAAAACCCACATATTGTAAATGAAAATACATGTGCTTTTTTTTGCTAACCTTTTGACCAAATGGAATTTTTGTCGGGGTAATGTTAGGATCTTTTGCCACCTTTTTCATTAGAGCAAAGTGGTTAGCATCAACATGTTTTTTCATAATTTTTATGCCATTATTCTTATGGCATGCAATCAATCCTTTTCTACACATGGTGTGCATGGCTAGGACTTTAAATATTAATAAAATGATTGTGCCATTTCATTTCATGATTTGGTTATGATATAGATCCACTCATTGATTGTTGTTCACCTTTAAAAATGCCCAAATGAGTAAAATTCAACAGTGTGGTTTCCAAAGAAATATTTTTTTTTGCAAAATTTCCAAGTGCATTTTAGTGATGTATGCATCATCACGCCTTTTAGCATCAATATCATATAAGTGTTCACGATATTAGTTCTAACAAGGAAGTCCTTCCAACTTCTACAAGATATGACAATAATAGTATTGACAATGTGCAAATTGCTCACAAAGGTGGGAAGTTGGAAAATATACCATCATGTCTAAAACCCCCACCCTTGTTGCTTCACAAATGTACTTTTGAGCAAAACTTGTAATAAGGTGCAAAACAAATGAAACAATGAAAAACAATGAAATTCCAAGATAAAAGACCAAAAAACATTGTCAGTATTCACCACAAATGTTGAAAACTCTTGTCCTCCCCATTTTTGCAACTTTCATATAATTTTTTACTTTTCACCAATGTAAAGGCAATGGTGCAAAAGACAAAAACAAAAACAACCTGACTTTAATACAAAGGAGGTTACAAAACTTTTAAATCACTTACTTTCTTGGCATTCAATAGGCTCTATATTTGCCATGTTCCTTTGAAAAAAATTGATTCATCTTAAAAAGCTCTAATAGCTAGTAGGTTACATTTGTAATTTTGATGGCACATTGACAAAAAGTTCAAAGTGAACATTACAAGTTGCAAACATGAAAAGTAATTACAAAAGGAAACATGCAAAGTGAAAAACTACAAAACCCAAAATCCTAACCCTACTAAAAAGGTATATATTGAATACTAAAAGGGTATGAATATTAGTTTTTAATAAATACCCTTTGAATTTATTTCCCTTTGGGTCAAGTATGGTTACATGTATTCTTCTGAGGTGGGGGTGAGTAGCAACCAACTTTGTGAAATGCTTGGGTAGGAGGTGAGGCCAAGTTTTTACAATAACAACACGTAATAATCATATACCTAGTGTAATACCTAATAAATACCTAGAAGTTAGTCAAATTCCTACCCAACAACATTGGTTTGCACCTTATCCTTTCAAATGAAAATTCCTTTCATTTTAAAAAAAAAATCTTGTTGCTTTTTAGCTTGGTGATCAATGTGCCCATTAGTCAAAATTTGCTTTGCACAAGTTGTTGGAAATGGCAAAAATTAGTGTGAAGAAGAAATTTGGCAAATAACTTTCCTTTTTTTTATCATACTTTCATCAACCTTTTAATTACCATAATACCTTGGCAACTTCAACACTAATTATTATATCATTTGCAAAAATGTTGAAATTTTCACATAAAAAAAATAATTAAAAAAAGAAAATATTGAATCTTCAAAAATATTCCATTTGTTAAAATGAAAATTACAAAATCAATTAATTAATCATTTGACAAACTTGTGTCAAAGTTACCAGAAATACTAAAGTAATAGTTTTTGGTTTAAGAATTGGGAGGGTTAGTAAACTTTGCATTGAAAATTATGATCCATTACTTTGAGATCCAAAACTAAGCATTGAAATTTGGGACTATCAAATTCAATTGAATTGTTTTGTGCAAAGGACACTCTTTGCCATCAAGAATGTTTGCATGGGGGATGGAATAAAATGTACAAAATGCCTTTACTTATCTCTCCATTCAAAACCCCAATAGATAATTAAAAGAGACCTTCTAGTTGTGATAACTCTAACAAGTATTCACTAGGGTCATTCACTTATAATGAAAAGAACATGGAGTAAAAAACATACAATTGTGTCCAAATTACTAGTGTGACATGTGTTGTTGGTTCAAGTGTGAACATGAATATGCAACTATTCCAAGTGTGAACATGGCCCTAATGATAGAGCCCAATTGTGAATTTTTATGTAAAAAAATT
>Ga0116227_10004644_pt1 | contig 29669 bp, 27 predicted proteins | sample S1TSphgellanicum_FD_89693 | JGI IMG/M metagenome (GOLD analysis project Ga0116227, IMG submission 89693) | Host-associated microbial communities from peat moss isolated from Minnesota, USA - S1T2_Fb - Sphagnum magellanicum MG | ecosystem: Host-associated > Plants > Peat moss > Unclassified... | reverse complement strand
ATAATTTACCTCAAAAAAGAGAAAAAAAACCCCACACCAAAAGAAAAAAAAAAATAAAATTAGGGTGTGGGGTTTTATAAAATTGGGAGGTAAAAAAAGTTTTGGGGGGGAAAGTTTTTTTTTTTTTTTTTTTTTTTCAATTTTGTCATGTTACACTAGAGGTGGCAATCATTCCAAAGATAATTTAGCCAAACTTGGTGACTAAAAAATCTGAAAATAAAAATTTTGATGCCTCCTTCTATATTTTTGAAACCTCCTTACTAGACATTAATGTAGCAATTTGTGACATTTAATATTTTTAATTTTTCTTTTCGAAATTTGGTGATTTAAAAACCCAAAAAACACCCAAATTTTGCCATTTTGAAATTTGACATTTGGCAATTTTTCAAAAAAAAGAAACATCATTGGTGGGCAATCCTCATGAAGTTCAATACTTCTACTTCTAGAAAGAAAATTTTCTCCACAACTTCCTTTCTAGCCTCTAGAATTGTCTCATCCAACAAAATCATGAGCTCCTCCTCCTTCAAGCTTTAAAAGCTCTTGGGTGATGCTCCTCTTAGTCCAAGTCGGTGATGTTCTTACTTCTCTTATTCATTTTTTCTTGAAAACAATCAAAGTCATGAGGCATTTCATGCTTTCCTTGATGCTCCTATTGCTTGTGATTTTTGTCAAACCCCCTCTTACTTGTGGCTTTTATGTGATGTTCCTATTCCTCTTACTAGTAGTCCAATGGCTCCAAGCCATGATGTTCATCTTGCTTGTGCTTCCTAGTAGTCTAGATGTTCCAAGCTATGATGTTCCTTTTGCTTGTGATTTTCATCATGTTCTTTTTGCTTTTGCTTTTATGTGATGTTCATGCTCCTTTTCTTAACAATCTAGCGGCTCCATGCCATAGTGCTTTTCTTGATCATGCTTCTTGGCGACCTAGTTGCTCCAAGTTGTGATGTTCTTCCACTACAAAAAAAACGAATTTTTTATTTAAAACTATTTTGATTTGGTCGATCTGATAATGAAAATAAAAAGTAAAAATAAAAACATATCGATAAAAATAATAAAAACGAAAAAAAAAAATCTATTTTTTGAGGCTGAAGGTTTCTGAAAATCGCATATTTAATATTTGATAATTAATACTCAAAAATTTATGATTAATAATTTATATAATTAATTAATCACCAAATAAATTTCAATTAATAACCAATAATTAATTATAATAAATAACTAATAATCAATCAATAATTAATAAGTATAATTTTAATTAATAAATATTAAATTATTTAATGTTTAACATTAAATATTTAGTAATTCCTAGGAAATAATCAATTATTAATCATTGATATTATTTATTTATTTATAATTTATAATAATTCCTTAATCATTTTTAATGATTTTTATTAATTACCTATAGGTAGGTACCTAGGCCATTTAGGCCTGCTAGGTATGTAACCTAGCTTAAGCCACCAAGGCCTACAAGGTAGGTAGCCTAACCTAGACCACCAAGGCCTACTAAGTAGGTATGTAACTTAACCTATGCTACCTACACCTACTAGGTATGTAGCTAACATAGGTTATGCAACTTAGGCCTACTATGTACATATGTAATTTAACCTAGGCTAACTAGGCCTATTAGGTATGTAGCTAAGCTAGGTTATGCCATTTAGGCCTACTAGGTATGTAGCTAACCTAGGTTACGCCACCTAAGCCTACTAGGTAGGTACAAAGCTTAACAAAGGCTACTTAGGCCTACTAAGTATGTAACTAACTTAGGCTACGCCACCTAGGTCTACTAAGTAGGTAGCCTAAACCTAGACCTACCCAGTAGGTTAGGCTGCTTACCTAGTATGCCTAAGTTAAATTTATTAATAGTCTGGTAGGTACCTATATAACCTATTAAATAACATAGGCATAAATAATTTACTAGGTAGGTATAACATAGACCTAGTAGATACTGATAAGGCCTAATAAACGATAATTAACCTACATGTTATTTAGGTACACGCATTTATTAATAGGTACCTTCTACTTACTTAGGCTACCCTACTTATTGAATATGGTCTACTAGAATAATTGGTTCAAAAAATAGAAAAACCTACCTATTTATTTAAATAGTGTTAAAAAATTCAAGTTCATTTAGTACAATATGCATGTTGAAAAAAAATTCATGGAAGTTGATTATAATATGTTGGTTCAAAATCATGTTCATTACAAATATGTTGTACAAAAATATCACTTTTTGGGATGGTGGTGCAATGGTTAAGGACTTGATTCCTCAATGTGGAAGTGAGGAGTTCAATTCCCCACACTTGCAACCTAGGCTACCTTGGCTCTTTAGGTGACCTTATTAGGTAGCCTAGGTTGCAAAAACTACTAAACCACCTAGCCTAGGTTACTCGGCTTAGTTTAGGAGCCTAACCTAGGGGGTTTGGTTTAGCCTTAATGGCTTAGTCTAACCTAGGTGGCTAAACTAGATGGTTTAGCCTAGGCTTAAAACATAGGGTTGGTAGCTAAATAAGTAATTTTTGACATTAATTATTAGGTTTATTAATTAAGTAGGTAAGTAGGGTAGGTAGGGTAATTAATTAATTAATATTTTCATATTAATTTTAAATAAAATAATTTAAATAATGTTTTTTTTTTTTGTTGCCCAAATTATATTATTGTCATGGTGATTCAATAAAGAAAAACCAACCCAAAAGACCCAATCAAAATAGCAGGTCCAAATCGACTTGTCCAAAATGGCACTTTGGTCAAGTTGGACATGGGGGCAAAAAACCCATATGGGGGTTTTTTTAACCAAAATTCCCTGTCAAAAAAACCATGATTTCTTGTAGTGTTTTTGTTCATGCTTTTGAGTGGTCCAGTTGTTCCAAGTCATGATGCTCTTCTTACTAGTTGCTCCAAGCTATGATGTTCCCTGTATTAATCATTCCAAGTTGTGATTCTCTTCAAGTATTAGTTGATCCAAATAATGATGCTCCTTTTGCTACTATTTGCTAGTAGTTTAGTTATTCCAAGCCCATGATACTCCTACTCTTCTTTCCACGATACTCTTTTTTTCATGTTTTTGTTGTGATGCTCTTGCTTGTGTTTTCCTACCTATCAAAGTCACAATAGTTGCAATCCACTCCCATTGCCCCCCATTTCATGTTCATTCAATTATGAAGTTTGGGGGTGTATACGTGCTAAAATATGCCCATTTGTTCATTGCCTTGCCATTGTTGCATGTCTACCAGCTCATTGTGCTTATGTTGTGAATCCAAGGTTCGCACTTCAGTATCCCAATGGGTGTGCATGCCAGCCCATTTGGAACTTTTTGTGGAAGGTGTTTCTTGCATATTTTATTGTTGTTGCAAATTAGGTTGCATCAAATTGGACCTTTACACACTAATTGGCTACTTGTTAGGTGGCTCACTATATTGCAACCACCACCTTTACTATTTTTCTAGCTTTATTTTCTTCCTTCTCTTTTCATTTTGCTTTACTATGCTCTTGTATTACTACTTTGTCAATTGCCTTTTTTAACATGATTCCCAAATATTTAGTAAAGGTCATTATATGTGATCTAGAGTGATCCACTAATAATTCTATGCCTTGTGTAGGTTCTGTAGGTAGACTAGGTAGGGCTACCATGTTTTGTAATGGCATTACTTCTTGAGTGAGGTTCGTCGAGGTGGGAACATCTTCTTATTGAGTTGCTTCAACTATGTTGACTACTTTTTCGACTACTTTTTTTATTAAACTTTGAAGCCTTTGCACGTAAATCAAGTCTCCTTTTGTTGTGCAGTTATAGTCCATCATTTGTAGGTTCTATTGCAAAACCCATATTTGTTATGTTAAACAATTATGTAGCAGTTCTCTATTCTTGTTCATCTTAACCAACTTGGTCACTTGATATGTAATCCGCTTCACCCTCACCCTTTTCACCTTCACCCTCTTCATTTCTTGATGTTGTTGATGTTGTTATGTAAATGGTTGAAGGTGTTATTCGATTGTCCATTGTTTTAGGGTTAAGTGGCCATATTCCAATAATCTTAAAACTAGACCTAATTTTTTTGGTGTCAAGGATTGGTCCAAGGTTCTATCCACTTAGCCAACAAGTGTAATTTTGTCTAGTTCTTGGTATTTGTTGAACTAGCCATAACCACATCCCTTTATTTCTTAAATGTAGTTTTGAATGGCTCAAAACATGAAACATCAAGGGGTTGGAGTGCACGTGAGGTGTGCAAGGATAAGGTTATCATGTCTAAACCAAAAGCCATTGCTTGTTCTAAGGCTTCTAGTGTAACGTGTGATTTGTGACCATCTAGAACTAATAAATGACAATTGGTTTGGGAGATCCCATTTGGAACTTAGTCTTTGAAAAATGAAAGGAATTTTTTGAAAAAGAAACCTGTCATCCATGTCTTTATTTGCATTGCCATACATGTTCTTGGTTTGTAATGTTGGATGTAATTGTCACGTAATCTTTCTCCTCTGAATACGTAAAACCCAAATAGAATTGAGCCAACAACATTAACAACACAATTTGTCATTAACCATTTTCGGGACTTGGGCATGGTGCTATAAACTATTTGTGAGCCCCTCTTGGGCAAAACCCTAGCTCCTACTTACCTACCTACTTGAATCCTTATTTCATTTCCAAATGTGGTTTGGCTTATATTTGTGTTGTTGGTAAAGGGTTGCCAGGTTGAAGTAAAAGGATTTGGGTGAAAACACACTATGATGTACATAATTTTAGGAAAAATTGGGAGTACATATAGTATAAAAAGTAGTATCACATAAGATTTCACTCATTTAGAATTTTTTTAGAGCTCACATGTAGTTAATTTGAACTTCAAACATAAAATAAGTTATTAAACCCATCAATATGCAATTGATTAGTAGTTGTATCATTGTGTAATAATACTCCAATAATTTATAAACATTGATTTAGAACCCCTATTTTATACCATATTATCATTTTTTTATTAATTTTGAAAATCCATTAATTTTATGTAAAATGGTAAAAACAACATTTAACCCATCTACATCTTGAATGGAAGAACATTTTACAACTTAATAGGATCACAATTTTCATCATTCTTATAACATAATGTACTAACAAATGTTTTTAAAACATTTGATATAAACTTCACAACTTGAAAAGAAATTGAAAATTTTAATGAAAAAAATTCTTTTTCATGGTTGTCTTTTTACATATGCAAAATTTTACAAATAAACTACCATTAAATCTAGTCCTTCATAGTCTTTTTTTACAATTGCAACACCATGACAATGTTGTTGCAAAGTGAAAATGTATTCCAATTAATAATTATTTTTTTCATATTTGTTCCAATTTCATGATACAATGGTATATTGGGATGTAAACCACCATTAATTGAAAATTTTAATTATTAAATGTTTTCTAAACATCCGCCATGATATATCAAAGTTCCATAGGTATCGAAAATTGTTAAACTATGACAAATTTTTGTTTACACCATAGTGTGTTTTCACCAATTTGCAAGAATGAACAATGAATCCTTATGCTCTTTGAGACTTTTAATCCCTTTGTTTATCTAATGCTTATGTTAATATGCCTTTTTGGAACCATTTCCACTAAGAGCTTCTTGGAACACCATTCCTGAATGGTGTTGGTCTTATTTGTGTGATTTTTACAACCTTCAACTTCAATTGTTGTATGGTGATGGACAACTTGCATTCCTTCATAGTTAATGTCCACTCAACTATGGCTTTGTCTTCCTCCTCCATTGACACATCTATTAATCCCATCTTATGGTTCCTTGTTTTACTGTTCAAATGATCAGATAGGGAAGTAAATGGTATCCCCCATGACCTGCATGTTTTTTTGTAAAGACTGAGTCCCTATTTCAACAACCTCCATTGCTTCTTCAAGAGCTTGATTAGTCTATGTTTGATCTCTTTGTTCCTGGTGGGTGTTTTCTCCTGACTTAGCATTAGGTGTGTGGTGTGTTTGATGCAAATGTTGTTTATTGTATTTTTATAACAAGTGTAATAGGTGTAAAAAGTGTAGTTGGTGTAACAGGTTTAATAAATATAGTTTTTGGTGGTTGGTTTTCTAAGTATCCACTAGCTAGTCCAAGAAAGTAGATCGATGCTTTAAAGGCTAGACAATAGACATCATTTTGAACTAGCCCCTCATGGCCCAAACCTCTAATTAAAAGGTCCTATGTAGTTTTTTCCCATTGAAGGTATGTCCTTATTCTTCTTATAATCCCCCCAAGACTTTCACAGATGCCAACGCCATGGAATTTATTCATTTGAATTTCCATCCATAACTTGTACTAAATTTGTACCTAATTTTTAATTTAGTTTCAGTTCACTCTTAGTTAACTTTTAATTAAATCTTAGTTCACTTTTAATTAACTTTTAATTCACTTCTAATTGATTTTTAGTTAAATTTTAATTAATTCCTTATCAACTTCAATTTAAGTCCTAATTAAACTCGCAGTTAAGTCCTAGTTAATTTTTAGTTAAGTTTAGTTAACTCATAGTTGACTTTCAATTAGCAAGGTTTAAAAAAAACTTCTTTATTTGATGCACACATGGAGGCCTCCTTGGAAACTTCCTTGAGCTAAGTCCCCAAAGGGGTATAAATAGAAGTAGGATCCCTCATTTCCTTCAATATGTTCAACACTAGTTTTAGGCACAATCTTGCACCATAACCTTGTCATGTTCTTTTCATGTTCGTATTTGCATATGTTAGCATAATAAATTTCCCTTTCCACATTGGTATGGCACATCTTGTGTTTTTATTTTTAGTTCTTATGTTCTTGTTTTTGAATCACATAATTTTGTCTTGTTCTTTATTTAAAAATTAGACTTAGACCTTTTTTTTAATTTTTATTATTGTGATTCTTCATGTCTTTGACAAAGACCACACAAAGTTTGCTAAGTTAAGGTAGGTCTCGAAATCATATGATTTAAGTTCACCCTTTGAGGTCATGAGTTCATAGAAGCTTGAAAAATCTTCCCACACTAAACCCTTGTTTTTTATCAATGTGTAGGTTGTCAAGATAAACTTATATGTGTAATTCACCCATGTAATTTGGTATTTTGGCTTTTTAGGCTTCAAATTTTTAGCATTGACATAATGAACTTTTGTATCCACTAATAATACAACTATTTAGAAAACTTTTATTTGTAAAGTTTATCAAGGGTTTAAAAATTTATTTCTAGTGGATCAAAAATTGAAATGTGCAAGTGTTTTTCTACTTCCTCTCTTGCTTCATGCTTCCTTTCTTTTTTATCTACCTTGATTATTGATAAATTAAAAAAAAAAAAAAACATTGAAAGTTGTTGGTCTGGGGTGAAAATCCTTTAAAGTGTACCACATACGATGAAAAGGGTTTAGTCCTTATTGTAATTGTTTTTTACCTTATATTTTGATCCCCATAAAAAATAATGAATCAAAAGTTGTCAAAAATTTCAGATGGACTATATTTTAGATTATTACAATTCTAAATTCCATCATAATCATCCATAAATGTGATTTTACATGGTGAAAAAGGAGTAGGTAAAAAATACAGAAAAGGGTGACGTTGTGACAAGATTTTGGTACACTTAAAAAAAATTGCACTTGTCTACTTCTCCTTTCACCTTTGGATTTACTTAAAATGCATGATGATTTACCTTGATTGATGGAAATTGAACTGTAGATGGTAATTCTTGAATGTCCCCTTCTACTTTCACGCTTGTCTTTTCTTGATCTGCACTAAGATTTGTTTTGGTGGTTGGAATTTGAAGTTTTGATGGTAATTTCTAAAAATCAGATTCAATTTTCACCCTATCCTTTCTCTAACCTAATGTGATCCCATAACTTGAACATAGACCCTTTGATATCTATTCCAAAAGTATTGCACTAAAACAAAAGAGTTCTAAAAAATGTTGTAACTCCACACTACTTGGTAGCTTTGACATTCTTAGCTTAAAATGAACTTGGTGAGAATGAGAGAAATGGAATGAAAATGAAACTCTCAACCTTAAACCTTGCTCTAAATTTTTTTTAACGTTTTGGCACCAAGTTTGTATGGGATGGCAAAATGCACCCTTTGATGGGTGTAAATCACCATAATGTGTTACCCGTGCTTTGACAAAATTTAATTATTTTGGGAACATGTGCATTGGAAGACTAAGTCCTAATCTAACAACTGTTGGCTCCCTCCATTATTTTTTTACTATGAACCACAAACAACCCTATAACCAAACACAACATTCCTTTTGGTACTTCACTATTCAAAGCCCAAAAACCCCACCATTTTTCAAGAGTAAACATTTTTAAAAAAAATTGGGCACAAATAACACCCATATTCAAACACAACAACAAAATTTCTAAACACAAAAAATATATATAGGGACGTAAAAGTTCATTTTGTGGGCACATGATGTAAATGTCCAAACACAAAAGTTTATGGGTGAACATTCGATCATAGGAAAAAAATTAAACATTGAAAAGATTAGGGTTCCATTGGTCATGGGCTATTTCCTAAACATAATGGGCATTCACCTATAGGTGCGTGTTTGCCTATAGGTGTGTTTACCCTACTTAAATGAACATTGATATAATATGTATATTCCTCACCATATATGACTATATTATGATGACACCATAAAAACAAAATTTAGGTGCCAAAAATTGCATGCAGGTGAGATAGGAACCTTCATGAAAGTAATTAGTTTATTTCTTGCAAGCCCAAGGACATGGTTACAATCCCAACTACAATGTAACACAAGGTAGCACAAAAGACCTCAACCCTAATACACCATGGGTACAAAAAACCTAATTCCATTACCATATTCATAGCTGATAGCATCCACCATAAACTTAACAAAATATTGTTATTGGAACCTCTTTAGGTGTGCATTAACTTGTGCTTACCCATACCAATTTGCTTTGTGTGGGTGCAGCCCCAAAGACATATTGTATACAAATAGTACCTTTTGAACTTCAACACTTGGGTGCTGAAAAATTATTTTATTTTTCAAAATCCACTTCAACAATTTAAAAAAATAATTATTGAAAATTTGCCAATAAATTATAGGCAACTTCTTTGACAATTTTCTAGACTTTGAACCTCTAACATAATGAGATTTTTTTTCAACATTTTATATTGCATCTTTTTGCAAAAATGGGGAGACTTCTCTACCTTATAATTACTGAATACATGCTCTACAAGTGGATTGGTCTAAAGAAAAAAGCTCCCACCATTAAAAGAAAAAGGCCAATATGTGACCAACACATATACAATTACTTGCAACTATTTACTTTTTACAATTAAATGTTTACCCTTTACGATGAGTGTGACATCATGCTAACATCAACCAAATCACCTATGACTAATTTGCGACTAATCTGTGACTAAATTGGTTTACATCTATATATGGGTTGGATTTATCATCTAAAACTAACCATTTAAAGTCCCATTAGTTGCAAACAAAGTGATGTTTAATTGCAATCAACATATGCCTATATACATCAATTATAATAATAATTTGATTTATGATTCAACTTAATATTCATAATATTTTTATTGTAATTAATATATAATTATCATAAAATCATAAAAACTACTTTACTTATACATTAATTATAATATAGATATAATTTATAATTTAGCTTAATTATTCATAATTTTAATTTTAAATATTTTTAAAAATTAAAATATTGCATTTAAAATTAAATGAATTAATTTAATTTCTATAATTGTCAAAATTACATTCCAATATACTAGAATATTTAATTATGTACTTACACTGTATAGTTTTTCCTATGTCATAAAATTTTAGAATAATTTTATTGCAAACTTAAAATGATTATAATAAATAAATAATTTATTACCTCTTATGTAAGATGAATAAATAATATTACAACATTAATTTTCACATTAAATAAAATGATAGTTTTCAATCAAAAGAAATAAATATTGTATTTATAACACTTATGTTTTAGTAACAATGATAAAATTTCGTATCCTAATTGAGAAGTTATGTCATATAATTAATATTTTTATTCAAAATTTTATAATAATCTTAAAATAATGAGCAAATTTTCTGTCATTATTGTATTTAAAAACAAAGATACATTAAAATGATTGTATGTATTATTCAATATGTACTTATTTACAGTAAATTTTTAAATTAAAAACAAAAACTTTTATATTAAAAATTATTATTCTATAGTGACATAAAATCATTGTAATTATTTCAGATAAGAATTAATTATATTAATTTCATAATTATTCTAATTGAACATAATTGCTCACAATCTGTAATTTATAACTTTAAATCTAAATTAAAGTTTTGGAAATTTTATAATGTAATTAAAATAATTATTGTAATGATGTAATTGCAGGAATTATTATATAGTAAAATTTTTAAATAAAAAAATATGTAGTTACTTATTTATGATAAATATTTTTATAAAAATATTAATGTAATTAAGAATATTAATATATGTCCAGAAAATTATTTTATTTATAGTTATTAATTATCAGTGGAATTTTTTTTTACTTTGATTGATAACATTTTTTACAATAATAAATGAAATTATATATTAATAATAGTAATAAGTTTAATATTAATTTTAAAATATATAATTTTTTAGGAATTTCTTTTTTAATAACAATTATTAGCTCATTATTTTGAATTGAAAAAAATATTTATAATATTTATTTCTAAGTATAATAATTAAATTATTTCTACATTAATTATATTATTTATAATTTGACTAGATTGTAAAAAAAAATACTTTTAGAAATTTAAGTTATTTATTTATCTATGAATTATGTATTGACAAGTTGTGAATAACTAGATAGCTAGTTAGTTAAATATTAAGAATTTATTAGTTATTTAAAAAATTGATAATGAATACTTAATATTTGTAGTGTTTAATTAATATTTTAAATATATAATAAATTTAATCATTATTAATTAACTAGTTAATATTTTTTTGATGAGCCATGTACTTGAATTGTTTAGAAATTTTAAAATGAAAAAAAAAAAGACATGAGGAAAGTTTTGAAGTTGTAACTTAGTTTGTGAAAAAATTGCGATTTGAAAATTTATCCCATATTTTTTGTTCTTCATTCTTAATTTGAACATTATATAAACAAAGGGTATGGTCATCTAATTTCACATTAAAATTTGTGTGCACATGGGATGAGCCATTCAAAAGGCTTAACCCAAAACAAAAAGAAAAATTATGCATAATTTTAAACTATTTACCTCCCCAACCTACCTATCTATTTAATTAAATAGGTGCTCAGTTGGACCTACCCACTTAGGTTGACCTATGTACTTACTTACCTAAATACCTACCTATATACCTATTTAGTCTAGGATGGTAGGACCCATGTACCTACCTTTTTACCTAAGTAGGTAGGTAGGTATTTAACTTAAGTTTGTAGGCACCTACTTATGTACCTACCTAAGTACCTACCAAACTTAATATTAATTTTTTGTATTAATTTTCTTTGAAATATCATTTGGCTTATTTACATTGGGCCACGTGTCATAATATAAATCATCTAAACATGTGAATTGAACATTTAGATTATTTCAAAATAATAATAATATTTATTTTAAATAATCAAACATTAGGACACGTGACAACACACCATTTGCCCTCAACAGTGACCAAAATAATCGCATCTTAATTGCATGTGACAATACGTATACAATGGAATCAAAGGATGAACTTGTATTTGTTGATTTTTTTGTTCATTCAATACCCCTTGTCGTTTGCAACTAATATCACATGCAACTTGTCCAAGGCAACTAAGGAGATTTTAGTCACAAATGTCACTGACGACTAAAATTTAGTTACACAAATAAGTCGAAAATCGATGTTTCTGTTCTAGTGCATGTTTCCATCAATCTTTGTATTTTTTTTTCTCCTTTATATTTTTCTTTAAATTTTGGTATTTTCAAACAAATAATTTCTAGAAAATTTCTTTGGCATTTAAAAAATAATTTAAGTTTTTCCAAACCTGAAAATGGTACTATGGTATTCATATTTATAAAAGTTCAACATTTTGTAGCAACCAAGTTATTTTTAAGATCATGAACTACCATAAAAACTTGTTCTTCCAATTATATAAAGCAAGTAACCCAATACGTGGGTTGGGTTTGTCCTTGTGAATTCACAACCTTTATTTTGTCTAGTTAAGGGTTGGTTTGCAATCCCAAGTACCAATTGTGATTTGGTAGAGTGGGTAACATTTAGGCCACTCATTTTCTTTACATCTTTTGTGAATTTAGGAGTCCATTCTTGACCCAAACACATATTAACTAGTTTGGGTGGTGAAATTTGAATGTGAAATATGAAAATTAAATGATTTTTGGGGCTTTTGATCATTGGATTTCTACATTAGGTTCCGACAAGTTAAGGTAGCCAAGGAGAAAGATGGATAATTTTAAAAACATTAATTTCATATTAAACACTTTATACCCAAATTTGGCTACATCTTCTTTACTTGATTGTTACTTCAAATACACCACAAATTTGAAGGAAAAAAACAAAAGAACACAAAGAACATTAGCAATTAAAGATTCTTTTCATAGACTTTTTGGTAGATTACCTCCATTCCTAGGAAGAAAATGTTTCCAAAGGCCCCCCCATTCACATAATTATAATGACTTTCAACCAGGGTTTTTCTTTTATCAATTTGGTGATATAAAAAAATTGATGAAATTTTCCAAAAATTACCAAAATTATTTGAATTGAGACTAAAAAAACACATTAATCCAAAAATCTCCCAATTGTTTTTTGTTGAGAAAACAACAAAATTTGTTGAACAAAACTTCACTTCTCTTAACCCTTCAAATATTTTTTGGGCAATTAATCAATCAAATTCATGCACAAAAAAATCCAAGCATCCTAGACACAAGAATGATGTTTTATCCAAATGGATGGTGTCTTTCCCGCTTCCCATCCAATTACATTGCAACATAATATGTAGTATTTGCCTCAATGGCTTGTCACCACAATAAAAGGGCTACAACAAAACCACATTTGATGAGATAGAAATCAAAGGAATTTTTGTTTTATGTTGAAATTCACAAAGAGGTGTGACAATAGCACAACACTAAAACTAATTATTACATATAACATTTAAATTTTAAACTATGGACCATGAAGAATCAATACTCTCCAGCTTCTCTCTCTTGAGCCCAACTAGTTTAAACATGGCAATTTATAAATCCAATTCCTAGCTTTAGAACATGAACCCCACCATAATTTCCCATAACTCAAAACCCATGAAGTTGAACAAAAAAAGGGAATGAGTGCCCAAATTACCCATTACAGATGTAGTTTCAAAATCCTAAAATTATTTTGATACACAATCACTTCCTTCCAAAATAGATCCCATAGTACCCCAACATTGTGAAATTTATCCCCATCACAATCCCAATTACCATGAATAACCACTCATGCAACCCTTGTAGTTTTCATCACCTTTTGTAATCGATCCTTACACTAAACATTATAGTCTATATAAGTAAGAAAACTAAGGTGCATTGGAAATGCAAAATTCTCAATCAATTTCCACAATGCTAAGGCATTCTTCCCTCACAAGAAGTACTAACATACCTCTTATTCAAAAACCACACAACACCACACCAACAAAAGGAGAAACATCCATGATGCAATTTTCCTACACTACTTAAATTCTAATATTAGAATTTAACTTCCCATCTCCAGAAGCTCCTTTCTTATCTTGACAGTTTGCATTTCCTTCCATCACATACATTTGAAAAGCCATGCAAAAAACAAGTTAATCAATGCCAAATGTTGTCAAACTATGAAGAATGCAAACCAAAACACATGATTTGCAAATAATAAGCAACATCAAAAATAGGAAAAAAACAGAAGCAGGAGCTTGCGGCTCACTCCACTCTTCATGATTACAAACTGTCTTTGGTTTTGGTATTTTCTGCTAGTCCTAATCTATGCGTAATCATCCATTCATTAGGTCATCATTTCATCCAACCACTAGGTGAGCCTTGTTCACATAGCAAAGAAATTTGGACACGAGTTTTGGTCACATGTGTCACCACTCCCTTCTTTAAAAAATCTTTGTCTTCATAAATTTTGCTATCAAGAGATTATGTGGTAAATATGTAAGTCCTTTTTTGCCCATTCTTAGTGTTTGATTCCAAATATTTTATTATGCAAATCATGTTCCCTTCATTTTGCTCTTGAATACCTTTTTTGGATCCTTGTAACCCACAAAATCATATGGACCTTCCCAACTTCTAGCAAGATTTTTTTTCTTACCAAGTTTTTGCCTTTTGACTTTCACATCTCCCCTTTCAAAACCTTTGAAGAATTGCAACTCTTTTTGTGAAGCATAAACCTTGTGCTTCTTCAAATCCCCACTTGATTTCAACAAGTGTCCTTGCTTTTCCAAAATTGCCAATTTTGTTATGCATCTTTTTTATGTCCATGGTATGTTTTCAAGTTTAGGTACTGCCAAATTTTAGAAGTATGGAATGTCTTCATGCCAATGATAACGCATTACCCTTTTTGTTGCTCTTTCAATATTAATAGGATCATACTCATCCTATCCCAACAATTCACTAATGAACAATTTCTTACTTAAGGGATCTTCCCAAATATCTAAATGTCGGACTTGCATATCGAACTCCACCACCTATTCAAAAGAAATGTTATTCTTATCCTTTTCCACCAACATCTGTGCTTTATAAATTAAATCCTAGTAGTTTTGCTAATTATTCTCCATTGATTGTCTTCTAGCAATTTTGTTTTGTGAACCTTCGTTAGCCTTGTAGACAACCATTTCTCTTCTTGCTTCATCATTGTGGCCCATTTCATCTCCATCCAACACTATGAGTAAATTAATCACAATTTCATCTTGAATGGCTTGGAATCGTCTTGTACAATTCCATTAAAATCTTGAATCTTATTATAATAATCTTCATCTGCTTCATATCCACCAAGAAGGTTTTTGCTTAATGCATCCACATTGGCATGCTTGGTTCTCGCACGATGGACAATTTTAAATTGAAGTCTCAGAGCATGGATATCCACCTACCTCTATGTCCATATGCATTTAAGACCATAGTAAGCCACTCAAGTGGTTTGTGATCTATCTTCAACATAAAAAAATCTAGTGAAGGTATTGTCGAAAATGCATTATTACCCAAACAAGTGTGTAACACTTTCCTTCCATAAGATGAAAACACTTTTGCATAAGGAATAATCCTTCTTGTCATAAGCTACAACTTGCTCTTGTCTTTCCAACTTTTGTGACAGAATAATACCCACTCCCTTTATAGACTAATCAACATCCAAAATAAAAAGGTATGAAAAATCAAACCTTGTCAACATAATAACCTCCACAAGCCATTTTTTCAATGTTACATGCAAAGGCTCCTTGATAAATAGGTTTCCATAAAAACTTATAGTCCTTTTTAGTCAATCCAAACAATGGTTCTATAATTTTTGCATAGCCAAGAATGAATTTCTTGTAATAGCCTATGAGACCTAAAAATGCCATTACATTGGTCACAAACTTAGGAATTGGAAATCTTTCCATTATAGCCCCCATTACTAGGATATGTGGTCCCAACCATTACACAATCCACTCATTTTTTAGTGAATTAAACCAATTCCACTATAATGACATTATAATGACATTTAGCCTAACATAGTGGAATGGGCTAGTGATTGGGGTCACGTGGCAACGACCAATGGAACCCTAGTGGATTGGTCTAATGATATTATGTAGCACAATCATGGAAAACCATCCAACAGTTTAGATTGGGCCTCCTTTTGCCATTGGATCAAATGATTAATTAAAAATATGGCAAGTTTTTCTCCATTGAGATGATGCCACATGGCATTTGTAGGCATTCATTTGATGTGTTGCCACATGGCAAGCATAGGCATCCAAATATATGTTGCCATGTGGAAAACATTAAACATCTAATGAAGTGTTGCCATGTGGTAAGGCTAAGTTGAAGCACCTATCCACTAAATACCTAGGTAGCTAAACCTATGCACCAAGGTACTTAGGCCTAGTTGGCCTAAGTTAAAAACCTAACCTATTAGGAAGCTTAACATGGCTAATGAAACCTAGTAAGCCTAGTCCTAAGTTGGTTTCACCAACTAGGTTACAAGATTTAGGACTTGAACCCCTCACCTCCACTTTGAGGGGCCAAGTCCTCAACCATTGCACCACCTCCTTTTTATATGAAATAACATGTCAACAAAAACTCATAACACTTTCTTTCAACCTACTTAAATAACTTAGTTAAAATATACTAGACTTGTTTGATTTAAACTAATTTAGGATAGGTACCTATACAAATATAAGCTATTTAAACTAAGCACCTAAGGTAACCTAGGCTATATTGTAGGTTGACCTTAGGTTATATAGGTTACATCTAGGCTATGTAGGTTGCCCTAAGCTATGTAGGTTATATTTAAGCTATAATTAGGTTATGTACCTACATTTATGTTATGTTGGCTATACCTATGTTGGCTATATTTATGTTGGTTATATTTAGGTTGGTTAAACCTATGTTGTCTATTCTTATGTTGGTTATACCTATGTTGGCTATTCTTATGTTGGTTATACCTATGTTGTCTATTTTTATGTTGGCTATACCTAGGTTGGCTAAACCTATGTTGGTTGTTTTTATATTGGTTGTACCATCACTAGAAAAATCTAATAAACTTAAAGTTTTGTTATTTACCAATGCATTAGGTAAATAGGCTAATGTCTAAACACATAATAGTTCAGAGTTCGACGAAATTCAAAGGAAGGCTCCTTTGTTTATGGTGTCAAATGAAAAGTTGGAGGTCTCTTCTTGGCGCATTCATGGCACCAAAAATTGTGAAAAATGGACAGATATGAGAAAGTTATGACCTTTCAAAGTGTGCATGGTCAAAAGGATGAAAAAGTGCCACACCCAACACTAGGAAACCGTTCTAAAAACACCCAAACAGTCATTGTATGTTTCTTTGTTGCCTTTAGAGTTCAAAGATGAATTATAAAGCTTAAATTGGTGTTCTCATAGCACTTTAAATCACTCAATTTGAATAGGAGTTGAGAAAGTTATGAGCTTTGGAAGTAGGAGGGGTTTAAAAGAAGAAAAATGTGTTTTTTAGCATTTTGAACTAGATTTGGGTGGACTAATCCACTACATCCAATGTATGGTGGAATGACACTAGTCCGATTCCATTGAAATTGGATTTGAGTGGATTAATCCATTAGACCAATCCATTACATCCAATGTATAGTGGTATGGACCAATCCCATTCCACTAAAATTGGATTTGAGTGGAATTATGTAGTGGCATAGGACCTAGTTTCTAGTGGTGCACCTAATTGGGATCAAGATCAAATCCTTCAATATTAATAACATGACCCAAAAAAATAATACTATGTGCTCCAAAGCAACACTTACTAGGGTTTAGTTTCATATGAACTTCTTTAAATCTTTGAAACACCAGACATATGTATTGAAGATGATCCCTCCAATTCAGGTTATGAATATTGAGTCATCAACAAAAATCTTTAGAAACTGGTTGTTCCAATCCTTGAACTCCTTTGCCATAATTTGTAAAAAAATACTAGTAACATTCTTTAGACCAAATGGCATAACATTCCATTCATAAAACCTTGATTTAATGATGATCGCAGTTTTTTTTATGTCTTCAAGTACCATCAGAATTTGCGAAAACCCTTATTGGAGGTCTAAGGTTGTAAACCATGTTGACTCTCCCAATTGATCTAATACATCATCAATGAGGGGCATGGAAAATGAATCTCATTTTGTTTAAGCATTTAGAGGTCTATAATCACCACAAAACCCTACTACCATCCTTTTTTATTAGCAATGTTACAGAACATGTGTATTTTAGTGAACTTTTATGCATTTTGCCTAGGTCAATTAGTGCTTAGATCTACCTATTTACTTCAGTTTCTTCTTAATAAGAAAATATGCCATGAGTCATTTAACAAAGTGGAAGCCCTTGCATGTTAATGGTATGTTCACTAATGGTGCAATAGCCTAGCTCACCTTTATGCCAAATGAATATATCTTGGAATTCTTCTAACAGACCCCACAACATTCTAGTCCGTTCTTCATCCAAATTTAATCACCCATCTTTATTTTGGATTTGATTTTGACCCATTTTTTGGCTAAATGACCGGATGTACTTCCTTTTTGCATCATCACTGGAAATAAATGAGATGTAAGTGTAAGAGTCTTGTTTGAAAATTGTTGAATTTTTTGTTCCTCCTTTTGAACACATTGTATCCAATCTACATAGTCATCATCATTTGTGTATTGTCCTTCAAATAGATTTTATTGTTGTTCCTGCAACACCAAATTTGAAATCTGCATTAAAACTTTTTCTTCCACAATTTAGTTCATCCCATAATTGCTTAGTTTTTCCATTTGAGTTGTTTACAATGGTAGAATCCTTGTGAGATTATCATTTGCATTTTCTTTTGATTCATTCATGTACTCATCAAAAAAGAATCATCACAGCAAATGGTAGAACCTAAAAGTTTGGAAGTCTATGCTTTTGCTCTTTGTAAGTGTTCCAAGCTGAAGTTGTTGAACTTGTTAATGTATGCCTCCTTTGGGTTTTCAACCTACTGAAACACATTGACAACATTGAAAGGTAAAACCTCAACTACAATACTTGGACCATTCCACACTTGTATCACCCCTTTGTCCACATTAACAATAGCTTTGATTTTCATGAGAAAATCAAGGCCGAACAATAAGTTGTAGTTGTTGGTATCAACCACCAAAAAAATCATCTAGTAGACCACCTTGCCCACCATCACAGATATGTCAATAATTCTTCCAAGGGCTTAAGTGATTATGCCAAAAGTAGTATTATAAGTCTCATCCCCTGAAACCAAATGGATGATGCCAAGTTTTCTAACCACACTTGTGGCCATGATTGACATTGATGCCCTAATACTAACTAATCCTTCAAGCAAGGCCTGATTGATTTTCAACAACCAAATGGAGCGTCTTATTGTGATTCATCTTATTGATGCAAACCTTTTTCATATTTGGTGTGGGTATTACAACAGCCACCTATGATTAAAATGTCTCAACATCCTTCCTCCTTCTAGTTAGTTTGACTAAACCTTCAAGATACTCTAGCTCTTTCGGAGTTATCAAAATAGTTTCCATAGGTGTCAAAGAGATTTTACCCTTAACAAAATGTGATTGAATTTTGGACCTGATGTTTCCATCTACACCCAAATTTCTTGCTTAGAATACCATTTCATTGTCAAGTAACTCTTATGCTCCTCCTTTAGATGTAGATGCCGATATAGGCCCAACCTCCTTTTAGGCATCTTGACACCAAAAAAGACATTGTGTTTCACCCCACATAATTGGTTTAACTTTGTTAGCGTAACTTTTTCATCATTGATTAACACTTCCAAGAAGTTGGTATGCAAATGGACCCTTGCCATGTTTTTCTCCAACACCTATCTTAAATATGTCCCATGCTGGAACAAAAAAAAAACATTTTAAACCACAATTTCTATCTTATGTCCCTCACCACACTTGGCACATTTTGGCCTTAGATCGGCAAGTTTATGGCATGCAGATTTGGTGTGTTCTTCTAACCTGCATAGTTGACATTGGACAATGTTAGCTCCGACCAAATTAAGTTCATCTTTATATCTATTCCCCTCCCAAAGTAATTTACAAACATTTCATTAAGTGCTTGTAAATGTTTATTAGTATTGGTCTCTCCCAATGTTAATTCCTCCTCCCTTTTTTTCTTATAATGGATCATATGGGGTTTCTCCTATTTTTCCCAATACCTTCTCTACTGCAATTGCAACAATTAATAGTTTGTCCACATCCTAGTTTGTCCTTACCATGAACAACTTTCTCAGTTTTGGCCTCAATTTGGCCAAGAATCTCCTTCGCCATTCTACATCAAGAATACAACCTTTGACAAACAGTCTCTCCAACTTATCATAATATAGTTGAACCCGTTGTCTAGGTTCTTGACACACCACATCCATTTTCATCCCTAGTTTATCTTCATCATAAAACCCATACTTATGGTGAAGAAGTGCTTGTAATATTATCCAATCATTTGGAGTAGGATCAAGGTGACAATATTATTCTTGAGCCTTCCCCCTTAAGTTAAGTTTGGCAATTTTGAACAACTATTCTCATCCAACTTTCACACTTTTATAGCCATTTAAAGTCATTTTGTTTAATCAAAGATGTTTTTCCATATCCTTTCCCCAAAAGAGTTCATCCATTCATTTTGGACTAGTCATCTTATTTTGACAACTTGATTCTTACACATAATTAGTAGCCCTAAACTTCTCATTCTGGTTCATCTTCCCTTTCTTCAAACTCCATTGATTGAATCTTGTTGTATCATATTTTTTATACTATAATTAAGGTCGCTCCTACTAGCATATATGCAATTCAACCTTCCATATAAATTAATACAAAAGATCCAACAAAACATATGAAATTTTCCACTAGCGTAGGCCATTCTTAGGATTTGTCCCCTTCCTTAATTCTATTGTCTATCTTAGGTCTATAAAATTGTGCACAACAATTTTTTATGCTTATATCTATGGGTACCCATACATCCCTTAATCTAGGAAATGCAATAATCTTATTTTTAACAACTTGCTGAACTTCAACTCATTTCAAAGGGCCAAAAGCTTGTGAAGTAGAACCTAATCTTTGAAGTTTGAATGATTAACCACTGCCTTCCATTAGGATCTGATTGTGTTTTTAACCACAAAGCTGCCTTCATGAAGAATCTTGCTTGTACCATCCCCACAACAATGTCCCCTACTTCTGCAATTGCTAGATCAAATCCAACAATGATAATAGTTGCAAACCCAATAATCTTTAATATTAGGGTTCTTCTACCTAGCTCAGTAGGAAAAGTCACTTCATCACATGTTAAAACTCTTGATTATATCGGTTTGTTCATGACTCATAGTAAACACCATCAAATGACTTGTAGTGAAAAGGATGTTTATGTGAAGAAATCAACTTGATTTCCTTCCACTACAAGACTTAACGTGTCAAAAATTTGAAGGGAGTATGATTATTCATCAGAACTTTCAAATTGCCATGTAAATTCTTGGTCCAATTTCTAACATAGTCTCTAGTTCATTAATCTAGATAAATTTCCACTAGCTTTGACTCTTAAGACCTTGTCTCCAATTTGAAACAAATGTTCAATTCAAGTATGAAAAACCTAATGAAATGGTTGGGGGATAAAAATGATCTTGGTATCCAACTATCATCCACTTTTGGAACTTGTTCTTCCTTTTCAAAGATAGAAGTAGATACATTAAGAAAGGTAGGAAGTAAAGAAAAACTTGCACTAAAATTGTGTAACATTTTTCCACCCTCCAACTCCATCATAAACCTTGCTCCATACCAAAGCACAAGTTCCAAAGCCACTGTGGTTGATTTTCATAGCCAAATATGTAATTTGTGCATGTCTAGGGTCAATGCCCATAATGTGCACCACCCCAAACCCCCCGTATTCAAAGTATTAGAACTACCACATACAGTTGGAAATTGTTCAAATCTTGGTCTATCAAATCTATGAGCTGTTTGCTACTCAAAATTCTCTTGGGTTGTTAATTCTTGGACAAATTCACTACTACTGGATCATGACATCTTGCAATCATGGTTTTACCTTAAAGTTGAACAAATATAAAATGGCTTTAACGATGAGAACTGCTTTACTACCAAAAGAGAGGGCTACAACAAAACCACATTTGATGACATAGAAATCAAAGGAGTTTTTGTCTTATGCTGAAATTCACAAAGAGGTGTGACAACAACTCAACACTGAAATTAATTAATACATACAACATTTAAACTATAGACTATGGACCATGAAGAATTATTACTCTCCAGCTTCTCTCTCTTGAACCCAATTGGTCTAAACATGGCAATTTATAAATCCAACCCTTGGCTTTAAAACATGAACCCCACCATAATTTCCCATAGCTTAAAACCCATGAAGTTGAACAAAAAGAAGGAATAAACACCCAAACTACCCATTATAGATCCCAAAATTGTTTCACTACACAATCACTTTTTTCCAAAATAGATCCCACAATACCTCAACATTGTGAAATTTATCCCCATCACAATCCTAATTGCCATAAATAGTCACTCATGAAACCCCTATAGTTTTCATCACCTTTTTCAATCAATCCCTACATTAAGCATTCATTACAAGAAAAGTTGTCTTTTGTGACTTGATTTATGACTAGGTTGTTAATCATGGAAGACATCTATGATTACATGACTATGTAGTCAAATAGTTAAGACACATCATTTAAGACACCTAGTCACAAGTGTGGTTCAATCACAAGACAATTAATGACTATGACTTTTGCGATTATAGAGTCATGGAGGTCGTTAGTGCTTGATGAGATCCATAAATTATGGCCATTGGATATAATTCATTAAATATGAAATAAATATGTTCTCCACCCACACCATGTAAACATATAGTATAAAAGCTAAAAACTCAACGTATATGTTATGAATGTAAGCCCTAGCCTACCTAGGAATGTAAGCTAGCTTAGTTAGTAAGTTTAGCTAGTTAAGTTAGTTCACTAAATTGCAAGTGTGAGGACTTGAACCTCTCACCTCCACATGGGAAAAAGTTTTTAACCCTCACATAACCATTGCACCACATAATTTTTACATGACAAAAATTTTCATCATATTGTTATAAACATTTTTTTCTAACCTATTTTATAAATTAGGTACCTAGATATTGACTTAACAACTTAAAATCTACTTAGTAACCTAGTAGGTACCTAGCTTGGTAAATAATAGGTAAATAGTACCTAAAAATAGTAGTAAATAGGTAGGTAGGTAGGTAAGTAAATACTACTTATTTAGTAAATATGTAAATAGGTACGTATGTACGTATCTAGTAATAAATAGTAGGTAGGTAAGTAAGTAGGTAGGTACACACATATGTACATATGTGCTACCTATTAGGGTTTGCTTCATGATTACAAAATGTCTTCCATTTTGGCACTTTTTGCCAATCCAAATTTGCACAATCATCCATTCATTAGGTCATCACTTCATCCAACCACCAAGTGAGCCTTGTTCACTCAACAAAGAAATTTGGACACAGGTTTTAGTCACAAGTTCATCACATGTGTGAGGTAGCAACTATGCAGTTTCATCCATTTCAATGAAAAATACATGCATGATATAAATAATCTTTTTTTGGTGGAAAATTTTCATCACTTGGCAACAAAAAAAAAAGGGTGTGGGAAGGGGCCCAAGGATTTTTTGGAAAAAATTGCACCAAATGATTTGCTCATCATGCATCATAAAATTAAGTGTTTTGAATAGAGGGGGATGGGGTACGGATAATCATATTATTCTGGGGAAGAGTTAACTTTTTAATCAAAGAAACATTTGTGCTCTCAAGTTTTTAAACGACTCCAAGTAATGTTGCAAATTGTTTTGCTAAATTTTATTCAGATCTATCACTTTGGCAAAATTTGGTTTTTTTCACACAATAGGCCAAGCCTCATGACATGTGTGAAGAAAGCTTTGGGATTTCATCCATCACAATGCACAATATGTGATGTTTATTATGGCCTATATTTTACATTGAAATTGTAGTTTGACATTAAGCTATTGCACATATTAAACTACCTGAACAGTATAGCTTGTGTTGTCGGCTCAAGTTTAAACTTGTCACCCAACTAATTTTTCTTTCCAACATTATTTTCTAGAATGTAATTGAATTTTCAAAGAAAAAAATGATTCAAAATTCAATATCTCCCACACCTAAGGTATAAAAAATTCCAAATCAGTTTTATTAAATCATATTATTAAGACATAAGGAAGTCAGTTTCATTTTATTTCAAATCACATGCAAAAAAATTTAGGGTATAATTTTTCAATAAATAATTTACTTGAATTTAAATAGGGTACATATAATTCATTATATATATATATAATCTTCTAAAATATTAATTTTTTTTTTTTGAAAATACCTTTTTATCTCAAGTTCTTCCTAAAACAATTTACAAGGACTGATTTCCTCAACTATTGAGAGCTTTCCAACAACACCAAGAGTGCTTCCAAATTTTTCTATAATTTTCAGTTTTTATTTTTTTTTAAAATTTGTGAAAATTTTGTTTAATATTCAATAACTTCTCCACCATAGGTCACAACATTATGAAACTAATTTGGTGCAGCCCTACTCATCAAGCGCTTTCCAACAGTACCAAGGGCATGGCAATCAGTGTCTTTTTGTTTTTTTTTTTTTTGGACAAAATTTCGCCAAATTTCGACCTGAACAATATTATTGGTCCTACACACAAGATTTTCCATGGAAAAAATGACCCAAATTCGCCAGACTTTTTTGATAAAGTTCCAGTAGGTAGCCAAGAATATAGAAAGATTCTGTTTTTTTCCCTACTTTCATATCTAATATGTAGCCAAATCTGGCTAAATCATCTTATGGATAATCACCACCTCTGCTACATCACAAAATTGAAAAAAAGAACACTGATGGCAATAGATGCTAGGGTTTGGGAGATCTTGACACAACAAACAAAACATGGGGTGTGTGATACTGTGGCCGTGCCATTTGCATTAAAAAGTATCTTAAGGCGAAAGAAGAATTATGAAAACTCACATATTTCACCATGTGAAAGTATAATCTTCAAAAAATCTTCTAAAACAAACCAAAATCCTTCAAGATATTATAACTCTATAACTAATCTCAATTTTCAACACAAGCCAAAACATCATCTTCAAAAAATCCTCATATAAAAATAGACCTATTATTACTACCTAAAGGACAAAATCCCTTAAGCTACTATACTCTATAATGAATCTAAACACAATATCCTTGCCTTGGTAGGCAAGGCCAACAAGACAAACCATCTACCCTCCTTTGCAAATGGATGTCAAAGTAATGTCAAATTACAATTCTAGTGTAACATATGTCACAATAAACATCACATATTTGTACATTGTAACAATGAAACCACAAAGTTTACTTGACACACATTGTGTCATGTGCAGCTGCCAATTTGTATGAGAAAAACCACATTTTGTCATACTAGTACCCTAGTTACAAGATCATCTTGATAAATTAGATCTCACAACACATAGTAAGTACCCTGCATGTGTGGAAAATCATGTGTTTGCAAGCTGCCCAGGTAGTTCCAAATTAAGGGGGTGATGGATCAATCAGCCGACTTCACCAAATTTGCAAAAACAAAACTTGATGATTGTTGTACAAATGATTTGAAAGCTTGGGTGTGGGTGGAGCAGCTGGATCCAATTATTAGAATACCAGGAGCTAATCTTAGCAAAATTCACAATCCCAGGAAAGGCTTCTCCAGGCCAATTTTGCCCTGCACATGATGAATTGGTCAAGTCCAAAGAATATATATATATATATAGTCCCCAGAAGCTGCAAACAAGTATACTAGTAATGCTCCTATTTTGTTTTCAGGAACCTGGTCAATGGGTGATGCAGCTACCAGCAGCTAGTCTCCTCTCTTTTTCACGAGTCCTTGTTCTTTTGTTGGCAAGAAATCAAACTTGCCTGGCAGTACTCCAACAGCAGCACCTCCACCAAACACTAACTACTACTGAGAGAGAAGTTACAAAGAGAGAGAGACAAGAAGATTGTAATTTAACTGCTCAATCCTGGTGTACTATAACATAACTCCTCAAGACTTTCATTTCCACATGTTTTGGAGATTGTAATGTTTGAAGCTTGTAATGCTCCGTGATAAGTTCATGTTATAATTGAATTTCTTTTGAATTTCTTTTGGAGAAACAATGGTGGCAATACTTAGGAACCTAAAACCCTAAACCTGCAAAAATAGTTGTATCATCCATTGTTGCATACTTTGTTGCCTCTGCCTGTAAAGGAGAGACTTAGAGAGATGTTCAATGTGAGTAACTAGTTTTCATTTGGTCTTGTGCATTTTGAGGAATATTCACCAGCTGTTGTACTATGTTCACTAACTACGAGTTCAATTGTTGAGCACTTCATGAAACAATTTCACATTTTGAGGAATGTTATTCATCAGGTGGTATCGTGTGATTTAATGTAAGTTCATTCTTGGAGAACTTTATGGAACATTTCTTATTTTAGTTGTTGTTGGTTTGAATAGTATTGTGGGTATAAGTGTAAATCATAGCTGCATAACACATCATATTCATGTAACATGTCATGTAAAACCATGTAAGTGTAAATACCCAAAAAACCTTTGACTTCTTCAACACGAATTTGTCTTATTTTCAAAGATGTTGAAATTTTCAATTTTTGATTTTTTCTTATAACAAAAATTTCTGAAGAGAAATCATTGAATATTCAAGAATATTTTATTTGTCAACATGAGAATTTCAGAATTGATTAATTATTTGAGAAGAATGTGTCCAAGCTGCCAAGGTACTTGGGGTAGCTGTGTAACATGTCATGTAAAATGGTGGAAGTGTGAATCACTGGCATAATGGGGGCAGTCTGAGCCATTGTGTGATGATGAGGCAAGTGCTTGCTTGTGAAATTCACAAAGTCTGTTGGGTTGTTTGTGATGAATATGTACATTGTGTTCAGGAAGCTTTGATGTTGAGCTCCAATTCCTGTTTCCCAAATTCACTCACTTCAGACATGGATTATCAATCAGCACCAAGAAGAAATGTTGGTTATGAAAATCATCAACTAGAAGTTGGGTCAAGAATTTGGCCATTGGTGTCGAAGAATTCACTTGAAATGAATACAATCAAGGATCATGGAAGAAGCTCCCAGTTTCAGATCCCAAGTGGTATGCAGTCTAGTGATTTGCAGTTGGAAAGATTGCCAAGGAAAGCAATGCCAACTCGTAGTAGAAGAAGTCTAACGAGAAGCTCTTGCACCCAAATGAGCTCCTCTGCTGCTACTGCTTCTTCTTCTTCTTCTTCTTCTTCACCCATTGAGCTTAAACCTAATTGTGCGCAAATTGTTGCTCAAGTTCCAGCAAGCAATTCAAGCCATAGACATGAGTTGCAATGGAGTCAAGAGTGTGCATTGAGTTCCAACAAAAGATTCTTGAACCCATTGGCAAGCACATCAGAGTTCACAGGTTGCACTGGAATGGACAAAAATTTCTTGTTGAAAGGGCAAGAGATTCAAACATGTCAAGCTGCTGGGGAAATGACATTCAAGCTGCCTCAGGGCCTTGAAGAAGAACATAGTAATCTTGGATCCATGACCAATATTCTTCCCAGGTCGAATTTCCAAGGCAAGTATCAATGTTTGGATCGCACTGCCAGGATCAGACATCATCATCAGGTGGCAAGCGGTGAAGCAGCAGGAGATCAAAAGATTTGGCCCGGAATTGCAGCTAGTAGCAGCAGTGAACATCGAGGAGCTGCAGGACTGCATGGATCCGATGCTGCAATGCGGAAATTTCTTTGGCCCTCGGCTGTCATAAGCAGCGCTGCTCGTCCTGCAGGTCCTGAGGCAGTGTGCAAGAGAGGGAATCATGACCGGAGCTGCTGCAATATGAGGACCAGCTCAAGTCGATCACTTCCTTCTTCACTCATATTACCAGATTCAAGGTCATGTCATCAGAGCTGCAGCAATGTTGTCGAGTATCCTAACATTCTGTCAAGCAAGAAGATGGCCAGGAGCTGCAGTAGTACTACAGAACCTGCAGCACAATCCATGCTTCACCTCTCTCACAATCGATCAAAGGCCAACAAGTTTTTCGAACGAGATGGGCTCAACTGTCGTTATCTATTGAGCACTGATGGGTCTATGCAGGAGTTGCTGCAGCTGGAGAATGGTAGGGGCTGCATCGACGAGCATCAGCCACTAGGCCTTCTTCGAGGCTTCGATGACTACTCATTGCAGCAGCACATTCATCCTCCTCCTCGACCTCGACCAGCTAGAAGAATGAACACAAGTTTGTCAATCACGGAAAAATTGGTCACTATGAAACTGTCAGCTGCAGCAACAGTCGAAGGTTCTGCAGCAGCTGATCAAGGACATGATGCAGCAAAGAATGGTAGCAGCTGCATCATCGCTGATCATGATCGTGAAGCTGCTGCCGAATTATTCAAGCCCGAATTGCAACGTAGTCATAGATTCTATGCAGCAGGAGCAAACACTGTAGCTCAAGAACGGCTAGTACTTCTTAGTTCGAGGTTTGACAAGATCAGTTGTAATGAAGAGTACTGCAGGAATCACGAGGTGGTCGATGATGTAGAGACGGAAGAAGCTGCTTCATGTGTCCATATCGACTTGGTGGCTCCTTCAGCAGCCAAGTTTCTGGTGGAGACTCTAGCAGTGGATGACGACGAGGAAGAAGACTTATCAAGTCCAGAGCAATCGGCGAGGAGGATTTCAGCTGCAGTTCCGTTCAAGTGGGAGGAATCTCCTGGCAAACCCAAAGCTCAAGATCAGAGCAGTAGTAGAATATTGCAGGGAATGCACGACGCGATCTTGCAGCCTAGCTTGTTGCAATTACCTCCGGGTCGCTTACAAGGAGTTGCTGCTGCTGCTAGCTTGCATTCCGCAACACACGACTGCAAGAGGACGACGACACTGCATGGATCCTCTCATTTGATCAGCTCCTCACCATTGCAATCAAATACTCGTGGAACTACTGTAGCTTCTGCAGCAAAGTTGCAGCTGCCTCTGAAAGTGCGAAGCTCGAGCAGCTTCTCTGCAGCTGCTGCAGGTCCCCAGCTGTTGCAGTCCCCATTTAAGAAGTCCAGCTTTGATGATCATGCAACACCTGAAAACAAGCAGTTTCAAGGATCAACGATTGCTTGTTCTCATCATGGGCTTGAATATCATACAGATCTAGTTCATCCCGCCACTGCAAGCTCCAAAAGCTTGTCCTCCAATGCAGGAGATGATCAAAATGCTGCACCTTTCATAACTAGCGGAGATCAGCTTCTTCCATTCTACGACCGCATAGCAAACGTGGAGTTGTTGAACTCTGATCCAGGCTCATGTGGTGCAAACGCCATACAAGCTGCTGCTGATGTTGCAGCTTCTTCAAAGAGAAGAAGCAATTCTTCTTCCAAGAGCTTGAAGAAGCTTCATCCCACCAAACTTGACAAATCACAGATTGCTGTTGTGAGTACTTACCATCTTCTCCTTTGCTGCCTGCAACACCCCAACTGTGGGTTTCTTCCTCTTCTTCTTCTTCTTCTTCTCTTGTACTTATGACTTGGCTTGATTGTTTACCTCTTCCATGACATTATCCTCTCTGCTGCAAATTTTACAATTGAACTGCATTCCTTCTAATTCCCATCATCCTTGCATCATTGTTTTTTCAATATGTTTCAATGAATTTCTCTTTTCAATTCCTGAATCCCAATGTTCATGATGATCAAGCCCATTCTTGATGGTGGTAAAGATTTGGAGGAAGTTCAGCTACAAGACCAATTAAATATTGGATTGTGTTGCTGGAAAACATGTGTTTTGATTTTCTTGTTTCAAAGTCTCAAACATATCAACTGATGCACAATAATTAATGTCTAAGCTCTTGAACTTCAATAAAGTGGCCAGTTTTTTTTTTTTTTTTTTTTTTTGGTTTTTTGATTGGCATTTTTTTTTTTTACAAAATTTTAAAAAGAATT